>JAEEGG010001115.1_pt1 | contig 74496 bp, 66 predicted proteins | sample 9134161 | NCBI WGS metagenome assembly JAEEGG01 (sample SAMN16246543, study PRJNA631951) | gut metagenome | biome: gut microbiome; feature: rumen; material: CR-attached | host: Bos | place: Iran: Karaj | collected 2018-10
CGAGGCTGTGGGTGTGATTGCCGCACAGTCAATCGGTGAGCCTGGTACACAGTTGACACTGCGTACATTCCACGTGGGTGGTACTGCTGGCAACATCGCTTCCGACTCAAGCCTGACCGCAAGTTACGATGGTCGCGTTGAGTTTGAGGAACTTCGCTCTATCGCTTATAAAGACGAGAACGCCGGCGACATTGAAATCGTTGTTGGCCGTCTGGCTGAAATGAAGTTGGTTGATGTTAACACAGGACTTGTAATTTCAAATCACGCAATACCTTACGGTTCGAAACTGTTCGTTAAGAACGGAACCGAAGTTAAGAAGGGCACACTGATTTGCGAGTGGGACGCTTACAACGCAGTCATCATTTCGGAAGTTGGCGGTAAGGCAGATTTCGTCAACCTTGAGGAGGGCGTTACCTACCGCGAGGAGTCGGATGAGGCTACAGGCTTTGCAGAGAAGGTGGTTATCGAAACCCGTGACAAGACAAAGAACCCGGCCATTTCAATCAAGAATGCGGCTGGCGAAGAGATAAAATCGTACAACATCCCGGTAGGCGCTCACATTGTGATTGCTGAAAACGAGGACGTTAAACAAGGACAGGTTATCGTTAAGATTCCGCGCGCCGTTGGTAAAGCGGGCGATATCACCGGTGGTCTGCCGCGTGTTACCGAGTTGTTCGAGGCACGAAACCCGTCGAACCCGGCAGTGGTTGCCGAAATCGATGGCGAGGTGACCTACGGCAAAATCAAACGTGGTAACCGCGAGATTATCATCACATCGCGCTCGGGCGAGCAGGCTAAATACCTTGTTCCGCTGTCGAAACAGATTCTGGTTCAGGAGAACGATTACGTCCGCGCAGGCATTCCGTTGTCTGACGGCGCCATCACCCCGCAGGACATCCTTTCGATTATGGGCCCGACCAAAGTTCAGGAGTACATTGTGAACGAGGTTCAGGAGGTTTACCGTCTGCAAGGTGTGAAAATCAACGACAAACACTTTGAGGTGATTGTCCGCCAAATGATGCGCAAGGTTGAAATTATCGACCCGGGTGACACCAAATTCCTTGAGAAACAGTTGGTTGACAAGAACGACTTTATGGAGGAGAACGACTGGATTTGGGACAAGAAAGTTGTTACCGACGCCGGCGACTCTGAGACACTGAAACCCGGTCAGATTGTGACAAGCCGCAAACTGCGCGACGAGAACTCAATCTTGAAACGTAAGGACTTGCGTCTGGTTGAGGCCCGCGACACCGTTCCGGCAACATCGAACCAGGTGCTGCAGGGTATCACCCGCGCCGCATTGCAGACCAAGAGTTTCATCTCGGCCGCATCGTTCCAGGAGACAACCAAAGTGCTCAACGAGGCTGCCATCTGCGCCAAGTCAGACCCGATGGAGGGCTTGAAGGAGAACGTTATCGTAGGTCACCTGATTCCTGCAGGTACGGGCACCCGCTTGTTCTCTGACCTGATTGTTGGTTCGAAAGAGGAATATGACGCTCTGACTCACAGACGCGACAGCATCGACGACGATGACTACACTGTTGACCAGGAGATTATGGAAATGACTTCGGAAACAGGCTCTGATGTTGAAGACGGAGAATAATCTTCAAGATATTCAATGAAAAAGGCTGCCCGACAGGGTGGCCTTTTTTGTTGGATAATCGGATGGAGGTTAATTGTTTTTGTTACTTTTGAAAAAAATATCCGACTATGAGCGAACAACAACAGCAAAACAAACAGTTGAACATTGAACTGACCGACGATGTGGCACAGGGCATCTATTCGAATTTGGCAATCATCACACACTCAACTTCAGAGTTTGTGCTTGATTTTGCGCGCGTTATGCCCGGTGTTCCAAAGGCCGGCGTGAAATCACGCATCATTCTGACCCCCGAGCACGCCAAACGCCTGCTTTTTGCCTTGCAGGACAACATTTCGAAGTACGAGGCATCGTTCGGCAAGATAAACCTGGCTGATGGCCCCGCCGGCCGCTTCCCAATGGGCGGTTTTGGCACACCAACGGCGAAAGCGTAAAGCCACAAGTTCGAGCAAAATAAAAGGCTGTAACCAAACTGATTACAGCCTTTTTTGCGTTTTAGTATTCAGGTTTAGTTGACCACAATCACCAGATATTTCGAACTGCCCCAGAACTTGTAGTAGTTGTTAACCACAAGGCTGTCAACAGGTTTCTGACCGTAGATGGTGTATGAGTCGAGCGGATGGGCGGTTACCACGCGGGCCTTTTTGGCGCCGTTCAGGTTGAACGATGTCTGCTCGCGGATGTCGATGCGGGTGAAGACGCTGTTGTCGAAGTCTTTACGAGCCTTTTTGCTGCCGACTGCAAATTTGCCTTTCTTGTCGAGCACGCCCATATCCTTCAGTTCCTTTTCAGAACCGATGACGTAGTAAGCGGTGTTCAGTGCTTCGTCCTGACCTTCGATGGTGGCGATTTTCAAAGCATCCTCATTGCGAAGCGAATCAAGCGCAGCATTCAGGTTGCTGACCAAATTGTTCAAGCCTTCAATCTTCAGGTTCGATGCCTCAAGTTCTTGCGTAAGTCGCAGAATTTCTTCGTCTTTCTCTTGAAGTTTCGATTCCAGACTGGCAATCATCTGCTGCAGTTCCTTTGTCTTCACATTTGCCTTTTTCAGTTGTGCCTGCAGTTTCGAAACTTGCTCGCGGTTGTCGAGCAACATATTGTAAATCAGTTGAATGTCGCCGTTGATTTTTTCTTCGCGGCTTTGCTTGCTTTCAGTGCCGTTGGCCGTCAGAGCAATAATATTCTCTTTGTCTTTGATAGCCTGCAAGTTATCTTCGATGCTCGTGAAAGTTTCCATAATGGCGTAAATTGCCGAATCTTTCTCAACAACAACACGTTGCAGACTGTCGTTGCTTGTCATAAGTTCTTGCCGCGATGGGCCTTGTTGGCATTGAGTAAACATCAGTACCCCGATTGCCGCGATGATTGAAATCTTTTTCATTGCTTTTAGTTTTAGTTTATAAAAAATGCAAAACGAATTTGACGGTCCGTTATTGCTATATTTGCAACGTAAAAATACGAAATTGATGGAAACATTGTTCGGAAAAACTCTCGATGAATTGAAACAAATTGTCAGCGGTTTGGGGCTGCCAGCCTTCACGGCGAAGCAGATTGCCGACTGGCTCTACAAAAAAGAAGTTAGCACTATTGACGATTTTTCGAACCTCTCCAAAGTGGCACGGCAGAAGTTGTCGGAGAGTTTTTGTTTCGGCTTGACCGCACCAATCAAAATGCAGCAGAGCGTTGATGGCACGCGGAAATATCTGTTCCCCGTCGGCGAGCAGAATTTTATTGAGACGGCGATGATTCCCGATGACGATCGCGTGACGGTTTGCGTCTCGTCGCAGGTGGGCTGTAAGATGAACTGCCGCTTCTGTATGACTGGCAAACAAGGTTTTCAGACGAACCTTTCCGCAGGTGAGATTCTGAACCAACTGCGTAGTATTGAGGAGTTTAACCGAATAACAAATATTGTGTTTATGGGTATGGGCGAGCCGATGGACAATCTCGACAATGTGATGCGCGCTCTCGAAATCCTGACTGCCGATTGGGGCTACGCGATGAGCCCGAAACGCATTACGGTTTCCACAGTCGGCATAGTACCAGGAATGCGCGAGTTTCTAGAGCGCAGCAAGTGCCATCTGGCTGTCAGTCTGCACAATCCGCTGCCAGACCAGCGTGCAGAAATGATGCCTATTCAGAAAAAATATCCTATTCAGGAAGTCGTTGATGTCATCCGCCGTCACGATTTCGGCTTGCAGCGTCGCGTATCTTTTGAATACATTATGTTCGACGGCTTGAACGACACTCCGCGTCACGTTTCGGCGCTGGCCATGCTGCTCAAGGGCATCGACTGCCGCGTCAATCTGATTCGCTTCCACTCAATACCCGATAGTCCATTCCAAGGTAGCGGAGAGGATGCTATTCAGACTTTCAAAGACGCTCTCAACGCCCGCGGCATCTTGACCACAGTGCGTGCTTCGCGCGGCGAGGACATTCAGGCGGCGTGCGGCTTGCTCTCGACAAAAGAGTTGGTGAAAAAAGAATTGAATGCTTGAATAGATTCAATTCCGAAAACCGTTTAAAATCAAGTTGTTTTGAGAGTCGAGATTAACTCATAATTCGAGCTATGCCTTGAGTGTGTTCAAACTGCTCGCAGAGGATTTTAATCAGCACAGCCATCGGCACAGCCAGAATCATACCTGCAATTCCCCACAGGAAGCCCCAGAAGAGAAGCATGATTAGTACTGTTACAATGTTGATTTTGAATGATTTACCCATAAGAACTGGTTCCAAAACAGAGCCCACAAGCAACTGAATGCCGATGAAAATGACGATGGCGGCGGTTAGCACTCCAGGGTGCTCAATGTCGATTACGGCCATCAGGCAGACGGCGATTGTCACAAAGATTGAGCCAAGCATCTGTATGAAATTCAGGCCGAAAGCCAAAATTCCCCAAAGCAGCGGGAAACTCACGCCAAATGCCCAGCAGGCAATTCCGAAACAGATGCCTGTGATGAGGCTCGTGCCAATTTTAACCGACAGGAATTTCGAAATGGCATTCTCGATTTTCAGGAACACGTCGATGGCCTGTGTCGGGGTTGAGAACAGCGTCTCCTGCATAATAAGTTTGAAGTTGATGGAGCCTGCCATGATGAGCACCATCAGAAAGAGGGTGATGGCCACCGTTGAGGAGAAGTTTTTGATGTGGACAAGGCCTGGCCCGACAAGGCTCACAATGGCTTTTGTCACCTCGCTGTTATGAACCAAGCCGCTTATTAGCCCGTCTTCTTCATTTACTTCAATTTCAAATAGTTGGATGTATGGTTCAACAATGCGCCCCAATTTCATATCGAGTTTCTCATACATTTCGGCACGCCCTTCAAGAATCTCGCTTCCTGATAGTTGTAGAATTTTGAACGACCCCACCAGCACAAGGGCAATTATCACCATGACCATGATGAGCGAGAAGTATTTCGGCATCCGCTGCTTGTTGGTCCACCGCAGAAACGGCAGGAACATTATGGAGAAAAAACAAGCAAAAGCCAGCGGCACGAATATGAAAGACAGCACTTTAAGAATGTAAAGAGCAAGCACAACCGCAAAAATCAGCAGTATCTTGTTTGTGAAACGAATAGAATCGATGCCCATTGGTTCGTGTTTTTCTGTTTGTTTCCGCAAAGGAACAAAAAAGATGCCAAATGATTGATTTTTTTTCTGAACCGACGGATGACATTTTATGTCAGATTTTGCGCCGGAAAGATTGAATAAACTACATTTGCAGAAAACAATACTATGTCTGCAATCGACCAGAAACGGATAGCGAAAAACACCTTGCTACTTTATGTGCGGATTGGTGTGGTGATGCTCGTGGGGCTTTACACTTCGCGTGTGGTGCTCGATGCGTTGGGGGTAGTTGATTTCGGCATATATAATGCAGTGGGCGGCATTGTGATGATGTTCTCGTTCTTGAGCAGTACAATGTCAACAGCGTGCCAACGGTTTTATTCTTATGAGATAGGCCGTGGTAATTTCGAAGAACTCAAGCGCACGTTTAGCATGTGCGTGCTTGTGTTTGCTTGCATTATCTTGGTTGTGGCCGTTGCTGCTGAGGTGTCGAGTTTGTGGTTGCTGCAGCGCAAAATGAATGTCGAAAACCGTATGGATGCGGCTTGGTGGGTATTTCATTTCAGTGTGCTGTCGTTTGTGTTCACCATAATGCGGACACCATATATGGGAATGGTTCTCGCCAAAGAGAAAATGAAGGTTTTTGCCTATTTGAGTGTGGTTGAGGTGATTGGTAATCTCGGAATAGCCATTCTGATTTCGCATCACGGCGGCGACAGACTGATTCTGTATGCCATTCTAATGGCTGCGGTAAATGCATCAGTGTCTGTTTTTTACATAATTTATTGCAGGGTGTTTTATCCTGAATGCAAGTTTCAATTTTATTGGAATCGTAAGCGGTTTGTTGAGATTCTCGGTTTTGCAGGTTGGAATATGGTTGGTTCAATATCAGGCATTTGCAAAAGTCATGGACTGAATATATTGCTAAATATTTTTTTCAGTCCTGTAGTCAACACTGCTCGCGGATTGGCTTATAAAGTTTTTCAAAGTATTCAGTCTTTTGCTGATAATTTCTATTGGGCAGTGCGTCCACAACTCATCAAGTCGTATTCGGCTGGTGACCGCGAAGGAATGCTCAAACTTATGTGCCAGAGTTCGAAATTCATTTATTTTCTGATGCTTGCCATTGCATTACCCGTGATTATTGAAACACCGTTTCTGCTTGGTCTTTGGCTGAAAGAAGTTCCTGATTACACCATTTTGTTCACTCGGCTTGTGGTTATAAATGCTGTAATTGAATCTTTAACTAATCCATTGGCTGCAGCAATGCAGGCTTATGGGAAAATACGTAATTACAATTTAGTTGTGGGTGGATTTATATTGCTAATTCTGCCTGTTTCTTATTTGTTTTTGAAATTTGGGTTCCCGCCCGAAACGGTTTTCTATGTATCGATAATTATTTGCGCTTTAGCGGTTTTTGTGCGTTTGTTTTTTATTCGTCGTTGTTTAGGATTGTCGTTGCGACAGTATCTGAGGAGCGTCATTGCCCCGATTGTGGCTGTTACGTTGTTGGCTTCGATTCTGCCAGTGTTACTCGAGTTGCATATCGAGCAGCCTTGGATGAGATTTTCGGCGGTCGTTGCTGCATCATTGGCCGCCATGGCAGTATCAGTAGGGACCGTCGGACTGACTGCCACAGAGCGCCGAAATGCGTTAAAAGTTATATGTGAGAAACTTCACATTAACGCTTTCGCGAAGCCATGATAAACATTTTTTAAGATGAAAATATCCATCGTCACCATAACGTTCAATGCCGAGCAGTTTCTTCGAGAAACCATGCAAAGCGTTTTAAAACAAACACATACCGACATTGAATACCTTATTATCGATGGCAAATCGACTGACGGAACGGTTGAAATTATCAAGTCGTTTGAGGCTGAAATGAAGGAAAAATCAATTGAATTCCGATGGATTAGCGAACCCGACAAAGGCCTTTACGATGCCATGAACAAAGGCTTGCGGATGGCCACAGGCGATTTTGTGTGGTTTGTCAATGCCGGCGATCAGATTTTTGACAGCACCACTGCGCAGAAAGTTTCCGATGCCATTGCCGCAAATGAGCTAGCCGATGTGGTTTACGGTCAAACGCTCATTATCGATCAAAATGGCACACCATGCGGCGAACGTCACAAAATTGCACCGAAGAACTTACAATTCAAGAGTTTGCTAAATGGTTTGGTAGTCTGCCATCAATCGATACTAGTGCGTCGCAGCATTGCACCAAATTACAATCTGCAATATCGTTATTCGGCTGATTATGACTGGGTTTGTGGCGTCTTGGAACAATCGCGATGCAATGTATATGTGGATGGATATCTATCGAAATTCATGCTATCGGGTATATCGGCCAAAAACCGCAAGGCATCGTGGGTTGAACGTTACAAGATAATGCGCTGCCATTTCGGACTGATTCGAACATTGGCGGCTCATTTTGTAATAGTGTTGAAATATCCGTTTTCGAGACAATTAGGGTAAACAGTGTTTTATATATTTTGAATGTTGGTTATCCGCGCCAAAATGTATTTTTGTCTACAAAATAAAGATACCACGTGTAAATAATTGCAAATATGTCTCATAATACCATTGGCATCGTAAGTTATAACATCAACTGCAACTTTACAAATTACGGCTCGGCTTTGCAGTCGTGGGCGTTGAGTAGAAGTATCGAAAAACTCGGATACACACCGAAACTCATCGACTATTGCCCAAAAGTTTTGGGAAATGCCAATCCGCTTGACCCTGCCAAACTTATGTGGGACAAGGATGAGAAATCGCGAAAAGCGTTGGAAATGTCGATGTCCGCCATTAAGGAGAATTTTTACAAGTTCGAAGATTTCTATACAAACAGATTCTCACGCACCGTCAAGAAATATACCGACAGCGACTTCCAAGATGTGGTGAAGGATGAAGGTGTTGAGCGTTTTGTTTGCGGAAGCGACACGATTTTTTGCATCGATGAGTTCAAGGGGTTTGCCGAAGGGTACTATGCCAATTTCGACTGTATGCGACAAAACAGCATATCATACGCGGCAAGTTTCGGTGATTCTCATTTTTCTGACGGTGATTATAAAATCCTAAACCAACGGTTGCAAAACTTCAAGGCTATTGGCATCAGGGAAAACGATATGCTTGAATATGTAAAAGCACATGCTTCCGTTCCTGCACAACGTACAATTGACCCGACTCTTCTTTTGACTGCAAAGGACTATGACACCATTGCCGCACCGAGGATTATCGAAAGCAAATATCTTTTGCTGTATTCACGGCGATATAATGCACAGATGAATGCGTTTGCTGATAGAATCGCTAAAGAGAAAAAACTAAAAATCATCGATATAAGCCTTCGTGCGTTTGAAAACGAAGAACATGTGCCTTTTTATCAGGCAGGTGTTGAAGAATTTCTCTCGCTTGTTAAACACGCCGAATGTGTAGTAACCAATTCGTTTCATGGCATTATTATCAGTGTCCAATACAGGCGAAATTTCTATGGTTTTACAAGGCAGGAGTGCAACACAAAAATCAACGAACTAATGGCTCTGTTCGGATTGGATGGTCACCTTTATATTTCAGGAGAAGAAAAACACAGTGAGCCTGACTATGATGATGTACATCAGCGTATTGCCAGGGTTCGGGAAAAGTCAATTGAATTCTTGAATAAAAGTTTGGCATTGTTGTAAACCATGAGTGTTCCCAAAAACATACTTGAGAGCGGTTTTGATACAAAAAGCCAGTGTTGTGGCTGTGGGGCGTGTGTTCAGGTTTGTGCCAAGAACGCCATCAGGATGCAGGAAGATGATGAAGGGTTCTTGTACCCAGTTGTGGATACAGATTTGTGTGTTGAATGCGGGCTGTGTGAAAGTGTTTGCCAATACATCGTATCCGTCGGGAAAAACACTGCGCTCCAACACGCTTACGGTGGTCATATCAATGATGCGGATGTTTTGAACGAAAGCACTTCAGGCGGGGCGTTTTCAGCCATTGCGGATGTCTGGTGTGACGAAAACTATGTGATATTCGGGGCGGAAGCAGACGGATTGAAAATCAGACACTCGTTTGTAACTGATAAAAACGAGATAGGAAAGTTTAGACGCTCAAAATATTCACAGAGTGTTATCGGGGATTCATTTAAAGAGTGCAAAAATTTCCTTAACGATGGCAAAAAGGTTCTGTTTTCGGGAACACCGTGCCAGATTGCAGGTTTGAAATCGTTTTTGAAGGGAAAAGATTATGACAATCTTTTGACGGTTGAGGTAATTTGTGAGGGGGTCCCGTCGCCACTTTTTGTCAGAAAACTTGACGAAAAAATTCAAAAAGAGAAAAAAAGTAGCATTATCTCTTTGGATTATAGATATAAAGACTCTGACAGGTGGGATTATCAAGTGATGAATATTAGTTATTCCTCAACTGGTAATTCCATTAACGGAACTATCAAGTATGACCGATGGCTAAATCCGTTTTGGTCGATATGGCTTGCTCATCTTATGAGCCGACCATCGTGCTACAAATGTCCATACACGACTTTCAATAGGGTTGCAGATATTTCACTTGGTGATTTGTGGGGAGCGTATGCTTTTTGTCCCGATTTGTACAATAAAAACAAAGGGGCATCTTTAATAATAGCAAATACCGATAAAGGGAAAAAGATTGCACAAAATACTTTGAAAACAGTTTTTATCGGGCGAGAAATCGAATTCGCTCAAGCGTTAAAGTATCAGAGTCCTATGCGGAAAAATATTGATATAAACCCCAAGAGAGATGATTTTATGCAAGATTTGAAAGCAATGGATTATGACACTATTTGTAAAAAATATGCGAAAAGGAAATCATTAAAATTCTTATTTTCAAAATATATTTTGGGCACTTATAGGCAACGTGCTTGGTGGAAGAATATTAAAAGACAATTAAAGAAATAGTATCAGATGTATTATTTGAATCCCCGTATCGAGAATCTTTATAGAATTTTCGACCAAAACGAAAGAAAGGATTTCTTGCGTCTTGATTTGAATGAAAATCCAGGCGGACTGCCGCAAGATTTTATCAATGATGTACTGAAAGACATTACACCACAATTTGTGGCTCAATATCCAGAGACGCTACATTTTGCGGAAGTTCTGGCCAAATTCTTGAAAACAGATATTGCGCATTTGTGCCTTGTAAACGGCTCTGCAGAAGGAATTCGATATGTGATTCAGGCTTTTACATCGGAAAACGGAAGAATAGTCGGGGTTGTGCCATCGTATTTTATGTTTCAGGTATACAGCGAGATGTACGGAAGGGACTTTGTTAAAGTTCCTTACAACGATGACTTGACCATGAGCGTTGACAACATAATCAATGAACTTACCGATGACACGCAATTGCTGATTCTTCTGAATCCAAACAATCCTATGGGCAATGTCTATTCCGACGACGAATTCAGTGCGTTGTTGCAAGTGGCTAAGCAGAAGCAGATTACTATTCTAATCGACGAAGCCTATCATTATTTCTATCCGAAAACGTTTATTGAATACGCGCTCAACGAAGAACATGTTTTTGTTACGAGGACATTCTCAAAACTATTCTCTATGGCGGGTTGCAGGCTCGGATATGTTGTCGGCTGGCCCGAAGGAATCAGGATGGTGCAGAAATTCTGCACACCGCATAACACCAACGCTTTTGCAATGAAATTTGCCGAAGCAGTAATCGAGAATCCAGAAGTCTTGCAGTCTCTTATTGACAAATTCAATGAAGGACGCAAATATCTGACCGATACACTTGATGCTAACGGGTACGAGCATAAGGGAGATGCAGGAAATTTCATTTTCATAAAGACGAAAACTGATGCACAGAAAATCGTTGAAAGAATGAAATCGGAAAAGAAGATTTTGATAAAATCTTATCCAAATGTGGGTAATTTTGGAACTTGTTTGAGGGTCTCGATAGGAGAGAAAATATATATGCAACAATTTTGTAACGCATTGTTTGAATTAGACAGATGATAAAAGTAATAACATACGGCACTTACGATTTGCTGCATTACGGACATATCCGTCTGTTGGAGCGGGCAAAAGCGTTGGGCGACTATCTGATTGTTGGCGTAACGGCTGATGGATTCGACATGGCGCGTGGAAAAATAAACGTCCAGCAATCGCTTATGGAACGCATTGAGGCAGTAAAGAATACAGGCCTTGCAGATGAGATTATTGTTGAAGAATACGAAGGTCAGAAAATTGACGATATCAGGCGTTACGGCGTTGATATTTTCACTGTCGGCTCGGATTGGAAGGGACAATTCGACTATCTTAATGAGTTTTGTAAGGTCGTTTATCTGGATAGGACAGAAGGTGTTTCAAGCACCGACTTGCGGAACGAAAAGCGTGAAATCCGTATCGGATTGGTGGGTGAGTCGTCAACCGTTCTGAATAAGTTCGCCGCTGAATCGCATTTTGTGAATGGTGTAAAAATCGTTGGCTATTGTTCGTTAGATCCAACACAGTTTTCTGATGAATTGCAGCATTTGTCAGTTAAAACATCCGACATTTCAAAACTGATTGAAGAATGCGATGCGCTGTATGTGGTGTCGCACCCGTCAAAACACTACGAGCAGATAAAACTGGCTTTGCAAAACAAAAAGCACGTTTTGTGTGAAGCGCCAATTGCGTTGAAAACTAGCCAGTATGATGAATTAAAACAGTTGGCGCATGATAATGGTTGTGTGTTGATGGATGCGATTAAGACTGCTTATTCCACGGCATATAACCGAATGAACCTTTTGGTTAAGAGCGGAATTATTGGCGAAGTGAAATCGGTTGATTCGGTTTGCACAAGTCTTTCTGATTTGGAAAGCAAGAAAGGCAAAGACCTGACCAACACTTGGAACAGTATCTGTGCATGGGGGCCAGTGGCAATGTTGCCAGTTTTCCAGTTGCTTGGTTCCAAATACAGCGATATGCAGATAATCTCGCATCTTATTTCTGAAAACTTCGACACATTTACAAAAGTCTCGTTTGTCTACCCAAACGCGGTAGCATCGCTGATGGTAGGCAAGGGAGTAAAATCGGAAGGTGAGTTAATTGTTTCGGGCACAAAAGGATACATTTATGTTCCTGCGCCTTGGTGGAAGACGGATTATTTCGAAGTCCGTTTCGAAAACCCCGCTGACAATAAACGTTATTTCTACCAGTTGGACGGCGAAGGAATACGGTATATGATAGTTTCGTTCCTGAAAGCGATAGAGGGCGGACGTAATTGTTCGTATATCGGTGGTGATGTGTCAGAAACGATGGTTAGAGTTTTGGATGAGTTTTATAACGGAAAAAGAATTCAAATATAGTTGTTTCTTATTTTGTGCGGATAAATGGAAAGAACAGCAAGTCAGCGAGATGCAGAGTTAAAGGCAAAATATAACCCCGAAGGTTCGCAGTTGAGGCAAATTCAACTTAGAGAACTTGCCATATTGGTTGAATTTGACAGAGTGTGTCGGGAACATGGTATCGATTATTGGTTGGATTCAGGGACTCTTATTGGTGCGGTAAGGCACGGCGGGTTCATCCCTTGGGATGATGATATTGATGTGTGTATCCGAAGAAAGGATTACAAAAAATTACATCAAGCCATGACTGAAAGTCTTGGCCCTGATTATGAGTATTCACCTGCAGGAAAAGTGACAAATTATAATTATCCGGGGTTGACTAAAAAAATCAAACGCCCAACAAGTCGCTTGTATGACAAGAACGTATCCTTGGTGAGGACATTTAAGGATTTGCCAATAGTAGTCAATGAGAATTTGTGGATTGATGTTTATTATATGGAGTATGGTTCTTTGTTGGCAAAGAAAATAATAGAAAGCACCTATGGCAAATGTCAACGTCGGGTGTGGAATTTCATTAATGACGGGAAATTAAAACATACAATAGCGGTACTTGCATATCCGTTTACTGTCCTTTTGAAAGTTGTAATAAGTAGCTGGTGTAAAATATTTCATAGAGGAACATTCGTCGGTAATTATGGAAATGCAACCATTAGCACCAGGAAAAGAGATGATATATTTCCACTGCGTGAAATTGAGTTCGAAGGGCGCTTATTTAAAGCCCCCAATAATATTGATGCCTATTTAAGACGTCTTTATGGTAATTATATGGAGATACCATCAGAAGACAAGATTGAAAGTCACCACATTATAGAGTTGAAAATTATCAAATAGCCAACACGTATAAGGTGCGTTTTCTTTGTACCTTCGTCAAATCAAAACAAAGTCAAATGAACATAGCCGTAATAATAGCAGGTGGTGCAGGCGTCAGAATGGGACAGGACATTCCCAAGCAGTTTCTGAACGTGTTCGACAAGCCTGTAATTGTGTACACTCTTGAGGCTTTCCAGCAGCACCCGATGATTGATGCCATTGAAGTTGTTTGCATCGATGGTTGGCACGATGTGCTGAAAGCCTATTGCAAGCAGTTCGGGATAACCAAACTTGATAATGTGGTTTCGGGCGGAGCCAACGGACAAGAGTCGATACATAACGGTGTGACCGATTTGATGACTCGCCACAACAGCGACGATGTTGTGCTGATTCATGATGCCATTCGGCCAATGGTTACGGCTGAGATTATCACAAATTGCATCAAAGTCTGCCAACAATACGGCAATGCCATAACGGTTATTCCTTGTGCCGAAGCCATGTTGCTGACCGCTGACGGGTTGTCTGCCGATGACCAGATTGCCCGCTCGTCGCTGAAACGCACACAGACTCCGCAGGCTTTCCATTTAGGCGATTTAGCCGATGCTCACGCCGAAGCGCAGAAACGGGGAATCACGAATTCCATAGCCTCGTGCACCTTGTTTGTGGAATTGGGGCGAAAGGTCTACTTCTCGGTAGGCGCCGAAAAAAACGTGAAACTCACCACGCCTGAAGACATCGAAATATTCAAGGCTTTGCTCAAAAGTAAAAACAGCGAATGGATAAAATAAGCAGCTATCGAACCGACTTGGCCAATATTGAGGCGGAAGCGTTGCCATGGGACAAGTTGGATGGAAAGAACATTCTTATTGCCGGAGCTACAGGCTTAATCGGCTCTTGTCTGGTTGATGCACTTTTGCTCAACCAAAAGGCAGGCTGCAACGTTTACGCCATGGGACGGAATCAAGAACGAGCCTGGAAATTGTTCGAAAAGCATGCCTCCAATCCGCGTTTCAAATTCATTAAGGGCGACATTTCCGAACCTATCGAAAGCAATATCGACTTTCACTATATTATTGATGCAGCAAGCAATGCAAGTCCCAACTTCTTCGCACAACATCCTGTCGGGGTAATGAAATCGAATCTTTTCGGCGTTGTCAATCTTGTTGAGTACGGCCTTGCCCACAATATGCAGCGAATGCTATATGTGTCGACGGGTGAAATATACGGCGAAAATACCGGCCATCAATTTGTGGAAACCGATAGCGGATATGTCGATTGTGCAACATCGCGTGCCTGCTACCCGTCGTCGAAAAGGGCAGCAGAGACACTGTGTGCTTCATATGCCGCCGAATATGGCGCCGACATTGTCATTGCGAGGCCTTGCCACGTTTATGGTCCGCACTACACCGAGGCCGACAACCGTGTTTACGCCCAGTTCATTCGCAATATCATAAACAACGATGACATTTTGATGAAAAGTGCCGGCACTCAGTTGCGTTCGTGGTGCTATGTGGTTGATTGCGTCAGAGCCTTGCTCTACATTCTGCTGAAAGGCGAAAAAGGGCAGCCGTACAATGTCGCCGACACTGACTCGTGTATTACAATCCGTCAACTGGCCGAAATGATAGCGGTTATTGGCGGCAAAAAAGTGGTGATTCAAACCGATAACGAAGTGGTTGGAAATCAAATCATAACCAAGGCTCTTTTCGACACACGAAAACTCGAAGGTCTGGGTTGGAATGTGATGGGCGACATGAAATCGAAAATGCAGGCAACAATCGATGAACAAATTCGATACGAAGGTCGGGCAGAAAGATGAATCTGACAGAAAAAATACGGAGTCTTTTTGATGTGTCGTTTTGGGACAATATCTACAAAACGCTCACTTTCCGCGATTTGCTGATTGCTGCATCGCCGGCTGCCTTGAAACGTGCCGTTAAACGGAATGCAGCCAAACAACAGCGCATGCTGAAAGAGTTGAAAGAGAAGCAGAAAATCACCGTGGCGTTCTTTTTGCAGAGTCCGTCGGTTTGGAAATACGACCGTTTGTATTGGCTTTTCGATAAGAGCGAACGTTTTGAGCCTGTGGTAGTTATCACGCCCTTCAATGTCCATTTGAATTACGATAAGGGCGAGATGCGGAATGTGATGAACCAATCGGAAGAATTTGCAAAGAAATCGGGCTATCGTTATTTTCAAACATTTGACAGTGAACGAAATAAATGGTTGGATATCAGAAAAACGCTTAATCCCGACATTATTTTCTACACAAAACCATACAAAGACACACTTCCGCAGTACCACATTTACCGTTTCCCGGACAAACTGAACTGCTATGCGCCTTATGGAATGATGAACATAGATATTTTCAGGATTGTGTATAACCTTCCGTTCCACAATCTACTTTGGCGGTTTTTTGTTGAGACAGAATATCAGGCAGGTTATTCACGAGAATACCAGACCTGTGGCGGGACAAACACTGTTGTTTCCGGTAGTTTGGGAATGGAATCGCTGATGCTGCCCGATTACAAGCCTGTGGATGTCTGGAAACCGCAGCCAGTGCGCAAGAAACGCATAATTTGGGCACCGCACCATACGGTCGATTATCTGTTCAATTTCTCTAACTTCTTCGCTTACTGCGATTTTATGTTCGAGTTAGCCGAGAAGTATAAAGACGATATTCAAATCGCCTTCAAGCCGCACCCGGTGCTAAAATTCAAACTCATAAACATTTGGGGTACAGAGCGAACCGAAGCCTACTATCAGCGTTGGCGTGACCTGCCCAATGGCCAACCTGAGGAAGGCTACTATGCCGACCTTTTCCTGACTTCCGACGCCATGATTCACGACTGCGCGTCGTTCACGGCTGAATATCTCTACACAAAAAAGCCTACAATGTTCATTGTCAAGGATAAAGACGCGAATCATTGGAACTCATTCGGGCAGAAGTGCTTCGATTTGCACTACCATGCTTATCAGCCGTCGGATGTTGAGGATTACATTAAGAATGTTGTGGTTGCCGGCAACGACACAATGCAAGCCGCGCGCGACGAGTTCTATAAAGAATATCTCTATCCGAAAGATGGAGTGCTGCCGTCGCAGAAGATTGTTAATACCATTTTGGACGAACTAGCGTAACCAATTGTATATAAAAGAAACACCCGCTAACAGCGGGTGTTTTTGTTGTTATTATTCAGCCTTCAAATAATTCCGTACGCCCCAGCCAATGCTTCCGGCCACGAACATCAGAATCAGAATCAGGCAAACAACGCCAACCTTGTCGCCTTTGTAAACGGTGTCGGGGCGGAACTCGAAACGTATTTTGTGTTCGCCTGCAGGAATGTTGAGCGCGCGTAGAACGTAGTTGGCGCGGAAAATCTCTGTCGGGTTCCCGTCAATGTAGGCCTTCCAGCCGAGGGGATAGTAGATTTCAGAGAACACTGCAGTTTTTGCTTGGCTCGAGTTTGATGTATATTCCAGTGCATCAGGCGCATAACTTGTCAAACGGATGCTCGCAGCAGAGTCGGAAACGGAGTTGAAGTCTTGCACTAGATTGCTGAATTTTGCGTCAGTCACGATTGTTGCGGCCGATTTGATGCTGTTCAGAGCATCGCACTCTTCGCGTGGCGTTTGGGCCACAATCAGCGAGTCGGCGAACCAGCAGTTGCCCCATGCTTCAGCATTGAGCATTGGCGTTGCGCCCTGTTCGGTTTGCTGAATTATGTATTTGGTGTTCAGCATGTTCAGCACAGTCATGTTGCCGCGAGATATGTGTTCGTCAATCAAATCCTGATAGCGGCGCAGTTTGGCAGCGTGATATCCGCCCACTGATTTTAGATAGTACGATGTACGCGCATCGTTGAAAGTGTTGGTTGTCAGGTTCAGAACGCGGAAGTTGGGATCGGTGTCGCGCAGAATCCGATCTTCGTAGTCGGTCTTTGCAAAGTAGCCCTTCTTGTCTTTCTCGTTCACAAAATTGTCGTTGTTGAAATACCGCTTGTTCACCGGCCAAAGGTCGATGAGCACAAGGCAGCCGATGGCAATCAGCATCGGTTTAACCTTGATTTTTTCGGCTACAAACAGCCATAATGTTACAAACGCTGCCGCAATGAAAATCAGCGAGCGGAAAGCATCAGATGTTAACATTGTTGCACGTTCACTAATAATCAGTTTGTTAATCCAATCGGGCAACTGACGGAAGATTTGTTCGTCGTTGACCGATGTGAAACTGAACATCGACCCGCCGAACAATGCAAGCAGTAGGCAGATGCCGCCGGTTACACCGCCTGATATAAACAGAGCGCGTTTAAGTTCTTGTTTACCAATTCGTTTGTCGATAATCTGCTGCAGTGCCATAAATCCGAGAATAGGCATCGCCACTTCGGCCACGACCAATATCGATGACACAGCGCGGAACTTGTTGTACATCGGGAAATAATTGAAAAACAGCCGTGAGAGCCACTCAAAATTACGTCCCCAAGCCAACAAAATCGAGAAAATTGTCGCGCCAAGCAGAGCCCATTTGTAAGGACTTTTGACAATTATCAAGCCCAGCAGGAAAAGGAAACAAACAATGGCGCCAACGTAGACGGGGCCTTCGGTGAATGGCATATCGCCCCAGTACATCGGCAGGCTTTGACAGAATTGTTTGGCGTTGTTGCGAGGCACGCCTTGCTTCGCCATTTCATCGTAAAGTTTTGATTTAGTGCCGACTTCGTAGTGCGATGAGCCGCCGTAGAAATCAGGCACCAATAAGGTCATTGTCTCTCCAATGCCATAACTCCAACTTGTAGCGTAGTCAAAATCAAGACCTTTCTGTGCTTTGCCTTCGCTTTTGGTCAACTCGGAATGACCGCCGCGCATGGTTTCTTCAACATATTCGGCATTTGTTTTTATGTTGCTATAGCCTGTTCCAAGTCCGATGCAGATCGATGCCGCAAAAATTCCGACACCAATGGCAAGGTCTTTTAAACGATTCTCTTTCAAATGAATATACAATTCTGCAACGCTGAATACCCCCAACATCATCATATAATAATAGGCCATCTGCGGGTGCAGAATCATGCCGAAAGCCGTAAAAACCATTGTTAGAGAGGCTCCAAGCAGATAGCGTTTTTTGAAGATATAAACGAAACCGGCAATTACGCAAGCCATATAACCAACGGCAAAAACCTTGAATATATGTCCAGCCGCGATAATTATCAGAAAATAAGTGGATAACGTTATCGCAATCGCCCCGATTATTGACAGCCATTTGCTCACGTTAAAAGCGCGCATCAGGATGAAAAAGCCGAACAGATAAGTCAGGAACCATGCCCAAACCGATCCCAAAAACAATGTGTATGCCTTGCGTAAAACACTGATTATCTTTGATGAAGTCGTTGGAAATGAAATTTGGTAGGTTGGCATTCCTCCAAAAAGTGAGTTTGTCCAATACGATGTCTGACCGGTAGTTTTGGCGTATTCACTAACCTCGTGGCTGTTGCACTGTCCGCTGATTATATCGGTTTGTGACAGCACCTTGCCTTCAACTGCAGGCCAGCAGTAGGCGGTTGCCAAAGCGATGAATATTGCGATTGCCGCAAAGTACGGCATGAATTTCTTGAAATCGATTTTGTTCATATTTATCTATGTTACTGATATTTGCGATATTTTATTCCGATGTCCGAAATTGCGCGAATGTAGTCAAATAATTGTTCGGTTTGCTTTTTATTCCAATTTGAACCGCAAGCGCCAGCGTGTCGTGTCCGTGTCCCAGTCGTGGCTGATGATTTTGAAGTGGCCGATTTCCGCTGTGTTGCTTACGTGCAGCCCGATGCAGAGGCATTCGTCGTAGTTTCCGACTTTCACCACACGCACCGTTTCCGAAGCATCGTCGGGCAGGCGGCTCAGGTCGAAGCGCGATTGGGCTTCGGCTTGCGTGATGAATTCTGTTGTCACATCCAGATGGCTGTCAATCACGCGGTTGACTTCAGTTTCAAGTGCCGCCACTTCGCTGTCCGACGGGCAGTGGTCGAGCCGATAGTCGAGTTTGCTCTTTTTACGCTCGATGTGCGCTTCAAATGCCCGCCCGCAGCCGAAAAGGTTAATCATTGCGCGGTTCACAATGTGCTCGGTGGTGTGCATCGGCGGAAACTCTTCCTTGTTGTGCGCGTTAAGGGTTATGTCATTCATATTTTATTGAGAATGTAAGATTTCCATCTAAAACATATGTGCCATCGGGAAGATTAAACGTCAGATTGTCGAAGTATAGTTTTGCTTCAGTATCGGAATATTCCAGCAGAAAAATCTTTCCTTTATAATTTGATGTAAAATAGTTTGAATTTGATGATGCTGGCATTCCGAAATCAATTTGGTTAATTTTTATTTTATCGTATGGTTCGTATTCATCCAAACCATTGATATCCACCATTAAAGATATGACTTCATTCCAATAATGGCCTTCAGTTATCGCGAAAAGAAAATACACATTTCCATCTTTTGTAATGTACGTGTTTTCATCGTCAAACACTCTGGATGCTCCGTCGGGAACAATAATTGAACATTCCTTACTAGCATCGATTAGTGATGCATCGTCCTTTAAATCATCGTTTTTGCACGAAAACACCAGTGTAGCGATGGCGATAATGATTGTTGTTTTTGAAAGTAATCCGTTCATAATGATTTATTTAAAGTTAAACATCTGTTAGTTTCAATTTATTCAACGCCTACAACCTTCAACTCGGTGCGGCGGTTTGCTTCGCGGCCTTCGGCAGTGGCATTGTCGCCGACGGGTGCCGATTTGCCATAACCTTTATACGAAAGTTGCGATTGACCAACACCTTGCGAAATCAGATAATCATAAACCGATTTGGCACGTTTCTCCGAAAGTTGCTGATTATAAGCGTCGTTGCCAACGTTATCGGTGTGGCCGCCAATCTCGAATTTCACGCCAGCGCTGTTTTTGATGAACACCGCCATCTGGTTCAACTCCACAAACGACTGTGGCATAAGTTCATACGAGTCGAATTTGAAGAAGATGTTGCGCAGGATGGTGTTTGCTCCAACTTGCGGCTTCTCAAGTTTAATATTGACCACGTAAGGTTCTGTGGCTGAATGCGTTTCGGTCAGATTGAAATGTTGCGAGTTGAACAGATACCCTGGACTGGTGGCAAGCATCGCATATTGGCGGCCAACGGGCAGACTGACAAGGAAATCGCCAGATTCGGCGCTCGAAACAACCGACATCACCGTATCGCCCTTGGGCAAATTGAGCAGTTGCACCTGCGCCTTGAGCGGCAAGTTTGTTTGCGCATCCGTCACTAAACCACTGACATACGACACTGGCGTCGGACGAACGGCTTCGGGCAGTTCAAAGGTGTAGATGTTTTTGGTATCGCTGTTAACGTTCGACGAGAAATAGGCCGTAACGCCTTTATTATCAACTACTAATCCAATCTCGTCGCGGTGCGAGTTTATGGGGTAGCCCAAATTAACGGGCTCGGTCCATTGGCCAGTACTGTCGCGGCGCGACATAAAAATATCTTTCTTTCCCAATCCAGGATGGCCATCGGAACTAAAGTAAAGTGTCTGATTGTCAGGATGGATGAACGGACAAATATCATCGCCAGGGGTGTTGATGGGGGCGCCTAGATTCTTCGGTTTGCCCCAACGGCCATTGGCGTCGAGTTCTGAAACCCAGATGTCCATCTTGCCCAAACCACCCGCACGGTCCGACGCAAAATAGAGATAACGGCCATCTGGCGAAAGGCACGGCTGCTTGTCGGCCGACGCTGCATTGACAGCACTGCCCGCGTTGTAGGGCCTGCCCCATTGGCCGTAAACATCTTTTTTGGCAAAATAAATATCGCACTTGCCAAAACCATCGCGACGGTTACAACCAGTGAAAACCAATGTGTTACCATCAGCCGAAATCTGCTGCGCACCTTCGTTGCCTATGGTGTTGATGGGCGCTCCAATGGGCACGGCAGGCTGCCACTGGCCATCAATAAAGCGCGTCACATAAAAATCTTCCTGCATCATAATCGAACCATCGGGGCGGAAATGCAGACTGTCGGGTAGCAACATTGTGAAAACCAACGTTTTGCCATCGAGTGAAAGCGACGGCCAATACTGCTCGTGGGGCAGTTCCAAATCGGCGCCCAACGATTTCGGCTCAAACGGCACTGGGTTATTCACTAAATCGATGGCTATCTGGCATTTAGCAATGTATTGTTGAGTCAGTTCCTTCGATTTTGCGTTTGCCTTTGGATTGTTCAAAAATATTGAGTAATAGTGTTTTGACTCGACATACTGGCCATTTTCATAAAGAGCGTTGGCAAGATTGTAGTCGAGATAGGTGTCGAAAGTGGAATCGATGGCGCGGGCGGCCAACAGCGCTTCAACAATGCACTCGCAGAAATCGCCATAACTGCACATTTCGGCCTTCAGCAGATAAGCTTCAAGGAAACGCGAGTCGGCATCGATGGCTTTGTTAATCTCGATTTCGGCATTGGCCAAATCACGCTGATTCATAAACGATTTCGCGCGAAAATAGTACGATTTCGCCTTGCTCGACTTGGTGGTTGTCAGCGCTTCGTGCTGGGCGCTGGCCGCCACAACCGAAAAAAGCAGCGCAAAGGTTGCGAATATTTTTAGTAACTTATTCATAATCAAATATAATCGCGACGAATAATCAACCCTTTTTCTTCAAGAACAGCGGTTACTTTCTGAATCAAATCAACCTTCTCTTTCAAAGGCAGGAACGCCGACTTGAAGCCGTTAATTATCAAGTATTTAAGTTCGCTCGGCGTAAATCCGAATTTCTCAATCACAAGCATATACTCGTCGGTGAGAGTTGTGTTGGAAATTAGGCGGTTATCGGTGTTGATGGTGACGCGGATTCCCAAATCGAAATAGAACTTAACTGGGTGTTTTTCAATGCTATCGACGGCCTTGGTCTGCAAGTTCGACGTGACGCACATCTCGAGCGGAATGCGGTGGTCGTTCACATAGTTGAGCAGGTCGCCGTCTTCGCGCAGGCGCGTGCCGTGACCAATGCGGTTGGCGCTCACCATATGCAGCGCCTGGTGGATTGACTCGGGCCCATAAGCCTCGCCCGCGTGCACTGTGGTGTTGATATTGTTATTGATAATCAAGTCGAAAGCCTCTTTGTGGTCCTTGGCGGGGAAACCGTCTTCGGCGCCTGCCAAATCGTAGCCCACCACCCCGCGGTTCTTGTAGGCCACAGCCAACTCTGCCAACAAAAGCGACGTTTCGGGCGTTGAGTGGCGCAGTCCGCAGACAATGATTCCAACCTTGATGTTGAAATCGCGCTCGGCTTTGGCCTTGCCCTCAAGCACGGCGTCAATAACCTCGGTCAGTTTCAAACCTTTGTTAATGTGCAAGATAGGCGAAAAACGAATCTCGAGATACCAAATATTTTCCTCGGCGCAGTCTTCGGCCAATTCGTAAGTGGCGCGAACAAGCGAATCGTAAGTCTGTAGAACAGAGCAAGTTATATCGAACGCCTTGAGATAAACTTCCAAACTCGGGCAGTCCATCCCCACTTTCAGCATCGACTCGAGTTTCTTCGGATCGTCGGTTGGCAACTTAACGTTCTGTTCTTTAGCAAGTTCCAAAATAGTCGACAAGCGCATCGAGCCATCAAGGTGGCAGTGCAACTCGGCCTTCGGCAGGCTCTTTACAAATTCGTGGGTAAGTTCCATATGAGTTGTAAGTATTAAGTTATCAAAGTTTTAAGTTTTGTGTAAAGTGTAATGAGTAAAGAGTAAAGAGTAAGGATTTCCTAATCATCTAATACCCAATCCCAAACACCTAACACCAAAATCACGCTAATATAGCAAAAATTGCGGGACGTTTGTGCAAATCGGGCTTATGTTTTGGCCATTCGGCGATGCGAAGGGTGAGCACGAACTCGGTTTCGAGCGTCAAATCGGCGGCGATGCACAGGCGCGTCTCGGGGTGCAGATTCTGCATAAAGTCCTCAAAAAGAGCCATATTGCGATAGGGCGCCTCAATGAAAAGTTGCGTCTGGTGCTCGGTTTGCGAGCGTTTCTCGTAGTTGCGGATGGCGCGGATGCGTTCGGGCTGTTTGACAGGCAGATAGCCGTTGAATGCGAAGTTCTGGCCGTTGAGCCCCGAAGCCATCATTGCAAGAATTATCGACGACGGCCCCGACATTGGCACCACGCGGATGCCCTTTCGGTGAGCCATAGCCACCACTGCGTTCCCGGGGTCGGCTACGGCCGGTGCGCCCGCTTCCGACATCAGCCCCACGTGCTCACCGCGCTCACAGGCATCGAGATACTGCCCAATGGTTGTCAGGTCGGTATGCTCGTTAAGTTCCACAAAATCAGAATCGTCTATTGGAAACTCGGGGTCAACGGCGCGCAAAAAACGGCGGGCTGTCCGTGTGTTCTCGACCACAAAATGTCGCAACTGCGACGCCACGCCCAACACCTTGGCCGGAATAACATCAGCCGGCTGCTGTTCGCCTAACGTTGTGGGTATCAGGTAAAGATTGCCTTTCATTGTTGTTGATTTTTGATTTTGAAACACAAATGTATTCCGTAACAGTCTCACTGATAGGCGAGATTACTTGTGAAGGATTATTTTAGATTAAGTTTTGTACCTAATTTCGAGAATAAATCCATCATCTTTTGGGATGTTTCTACAAAAAACTCACAAATTTTAAGACAATCCTCATCGTTGAGATAACTTAAAGACGGTTTGTCTAATCTCACACGACAAGTCACTTTATCATCCATACGTTGCCACTCAATGCCATTGAATTGACTATCAATAGTTTCTCTATGCGCAATTAACGTGTCAAATATTTCTTTGTTTTTAATTTTTTCTCCAGTGTTTATATATAACTCAACTCGACAATTATCCTTATTGATAATCACATTGATATTTCCTCCTTTAATCGTAGGTACGGATTTCCCCAACCAATTATCTGTAACAACTGTAGAAGCATTAAACATTCCATTGTATTTCTTATTATACTCGATAAATTCTCCCCAGAATTTCTTTCGATTATTATAACGAACTACAGTTGATTCCGAATCAACAGACTCTTCTTGTTCCTTATTGGCAATTTTGATTTGCAACTCCTCAGTATCTTCAATCGGTATTATTTGGTCGAACTCCATCATAATTTGGTCTCCATACTTATAGGGTGTTACCTTAACACACTTGATAAGAAGTTTGAAGTTCTGTAACCAAAGAACAGATGAAGTGACTTCTTTGTGAAAATTGGCAGCCACTAGTATTATTCGTTGACTACTACCTTTATTTATTTCAATATCATCAATTTCTTTCCCATCATAAAAATCTGATATGACTTCTGTTGCCTGTGCTTGATTGCCTAAATATTTTTGAAAAATCTCTATGACCTGTTGTTTACTTAATGTGGAACAATAAGATGCATATTTGATGGCTTGCCAAGTAACATCTTTTCCCGAATCATCCAGTTTATTTTCTATAATAACAAGGTTCCCTTTCTTATCAAGAGCAAGTAGGTCTAAACGTTCGCGAGTATCTGCAAAACCATCAAATTCCTTTTGAATAATAAGTAACTCTTCGCCAAGAGAAGATGGTTCTTTTGCAATCCATTCTTGCAAATCTTGACGTTCTTTTAAATTCAATGACTTGAATGTGCATTTTTCCGCTCTAATTAAACTTTTATTCTTATTATCAAGTATATACATAATAATGTGGTTTGTTAAAAATCAAGCGGTTCAAATTTATATATTTTAGTTCATTTCATTTCATACATATCAAAAAATGCTTTAATCGGTAACATTTAATTCGCCAAATTACATCTACATTAGCGGCCTGAATGGCACAGAAGATGAAAGTTACATTTTTAGGCACGGGGGCGTCACACGGCATACCAATTGTTGGCTGCAAATGCGCAGTATGTCAGTCGGTTAACCCGAAGGACAAGCGGCTGCGCAGTTCGGTTTACATCGAAGTCGAAGGACGGCACCTGCTCATCGACCCGGGACCTGACTTGCGGCAAGCGGCTCTGCGCGAAGGCTTTACGCAGATTGACGCCGTGCTGATAACTCACGAGCACAAGGACCATACGGCTGGCATCGACGACATCCGCACCTTTAATTACATAATGCGCCGCGCCATTCCGTTCTATGCCCAACAGCGCGTCACCGACACCATCCGCCGCGAGTACGCCTACGCCTTCAGCGAGCCGCACTACCCTGGCGCACCGCAGATTGAACTTCACCCGATTGGCAACGAACCGTTTGATGTTCAGGGTATTACGGTCACGCCGATAAACGTTCTGCACGGCACGCTTCCCACCACGGGCTTCCGAATCGGGCAGTTCGCCTACATCACCGACGCCAAAAACATCCCCGACAGCGAGATGGCCAAACTGCAAGGTCTTGACACCTTGGTTATCAACGCTTTGCGCATTGAGCAGCACCCCGCACACTTGAGTCTTGGTGAAGCGCTCGACATCATCGGCCAACTCAAGCCGCGCCGCGCCTATCTGACGCACATCAGCCACAAAATCCCTGTGTATGACGAACTTATAAAGATTCTGCCCGACAATGTTCTGCCTGCTTACGATGGATTGAAGATAAAGATTGAAGGATAGATTGATTGAAAATACGTAATTGTAATGGATAAAACTAATAATTTGAAGCACCTGCTACTGTTGGTAGTGCTGGCTTGGGCGGGATTTTTCACGGCTTCGTGCTCGAAAGACGATGAGACGAATGATTCGCCGAAGGGCAGCGAGGCCATTGATGAACTGGTTGAAAATGTTCAGTTTGAAATTATCTCAGATACGATTATCACTGCCACTCAGATGGTTGGAGCCGTGCTTGATGCTGTCGGGGCCAACGGCGATGAGCGGCTGGAGTTGGCGCGCATGATTTTCCTGAAAAAGCATCAAGACATTGCCGAACGGAATGGTGCCAAAGGCGCTGAAATGGGTTGGCGCAGTGTTTGTTACAACTATACGAGTATCGATGAGCAGGGAAAGGAAATCAAACTGTCAGCCCGCGTCTATTGGGGCAACATCAGCGGTGTTGACATTTCTCCTGACTATGTCATGCTATGCCCGCACCACACGCTGATGGCTGACGCCGAATGTCCAACCAATGCAGAGACATACGAGGCGGCGGTTCTTTGCGGCGACAATCTGCTTGTTTTACCCGACTACATCGGCTTTGGAGCAACTAAAGACCGCGTGCAGTCATACGTCAACCATAACCTGTGCGCCCAAAACTGCATCGACGCTCTGGCCGCTGGCTATAAGGTTTTCCGCAAGAACAGCATTGCACAACTCGACGACAATTACAAACTCTACGTTGTTGGCGCGTCGCAGGGTGGGGGCAACTCGCTGGCCATCCATAAGTGGCTCGACACTCATCCCGACATTGCTGACGCGTGGCGGTTTGCCTATTCCTATAACTGCGCTGGTCCGTACAGCCCAGCCATCACCTTCCGTGAATATTTCAGGCAGGATATACTCACCGCTCCATGCATGATTCCAATCGCGCTCAAGGCGATGATTGCCGCCTATCCCGACATCCTGGGCAGGTGGACTGAGGCCGATTTCTACAGCAACGACTATGTGGAGAACCTCAAAGACAAACTTGACGCAATGATTGAAAGCAAGCAGTACACCACCAACGATGTGAACGCCGTGTTCATTGAAAGGTATCAGCAGTCTGGTGAAACTGACGGCATCGGCAGCCCCGTGATTCATATTGCCGACATATTGAGTGCGGATGCTCTCAATCCTGAAAGCGAGATGTGTAAGGCACTATTCAAGTGCTTGGATGATAATGATTTGACTAAGAATTGGACTCCGATACGCCCCATTTATCTTGTTCATGGCACCGACGATACCATTGTACCATACGCCAATGCCGAGGCCGTTAAAGAAGCCTTTCCCGACAAAACAACGCTGACAAACAGCACCTTAGGAGGAGGCCATCTGTTAACATGCCAGATGTGGATGGTCCATGTTATGTCGAGAACCTGGTAGGTTTCGTGTTAGGGTTTGGATGTTGGAATTCTGATGTTTTGTATTGGGTAATGTACTGTTATTCAGTCTGATAGTTATTCTGATACCCGCATTCAATCATTCGGAATCTCCTGTTTTGTTCTGAACAGTCCAACCTTAACATTGGCAAGTTTCTCGCCGTTGCACCAGACATTTACATCGCAAGAGCAGAGATTGTAGGTCTGCGAAATAACTTCGGCTTCAGCAGTCAGAGTGCCGCTGTTGCAATTCCTGAAAAACGATATGTCGGCGTTGATTGAAACGGCCACGCGCCCGAGCGTGAATGCCGCCACTGCAGCCGAAAAATCGGCAATGGTGAACAGCACGCCACCCTGAATGGCGTTGATTCCGTTCAGATGATGGTCGGCAATCGTAACCTCGCATTTGGCATAGCCTTCGCGGCACTCAACAATCTGAATGCCACACATTTCCACAAAACGGTCAGTGCCGAAGAATTTTCGGCACACATCAAGAAGAGAACTCATACCGCGCTGTCAGTCAACGTTATAAACCTGACTCGATGCCACAAGTTCCATTTTGTTGGCTTGAAGAATGTCGATGAGACGCTCGTTCGAGTCGCTGCGAATCACCACTTTGGCCGTTCCGCCATCGGCGAAGGCATACATATAATCAATGTTGATGCCGTTGCCCGAGATAATCTTCAGCGCCTTGTGCAGACCGCCCGACTCATGAGGCACAACCATACAGACAACATCGGTCAGCGTAACTGTGTACTTATTCTCTTTCAATATGTTATAAGCCAGTTCGGGGCGGCCCACAATGAAGCGGACAATGCCGTAGTCCGATGCGTCGGCAACGCAGAAAGCCGACATGTTGATGCCATGCGCCGTCAGCACCTCAAGCATAGATGAAAGGCTGTTGGCCTTGTTCTCCAGAAAAACCGAAAGTTGTTTTACTATCATAATCTAATACTTTTATTGTTCAATAATAATTGATTAGCAACAACTTGCGATGGGCGATAGGCCTGATGTCGCTTGTTGTGTGTTTTGTGTAAATGTAGTTTTTTTTGTGAAAAAAGATGATTGTGGAATTGCTTATTTTTTTGAAATCTCTCTTTTAATCACAAATAATTTGTACATTGTTGCAACGATTCTGCTTTGTGAAGAATCTTGTAAAACACTTATTTAGTATCAATTATGGAGTTATTAAGTTCATTTGGGCTTTCAAGTTTTATGAATTTGACAACCCTTCTTTTCATCATTGGCGTGCTGATGTTCATCATCGAGATTTTCACGCCGTCGTTTGTGGCTGGCTCGGTCGGCATAGGATTCTTCTGTGCTGGTCTGGCTTCAATTTTCACTGATTCTTACAGTTGGATGCTGTTCTTCGGCATTTGCGGCACGTCAGTCACAATGTTCGCCATCAGGCCAGTGGTTTTGCGATGGCTCGACAAAACGGGTGCGCCAACCAATTCTGATGCAATGATTGGCCGCGTGACCAAGGCAAAAGAGCAGATTGACTGCGATTCAGGCTCAATCGGTCTCGATGGCGTTGTGTGGCAGGCCCGTACGCTCGACGGTTCCGAAATTGCAGCGGGAACGCCAGTCGTAGTGGTCAAAATCGATAGTATTATATTGTATGTTAAACCAAAAAACAGTTAAAAAATGGAACCAACATTAATTCTGCTATTTGTAATAGCATTGTTCGTCCTGATTTTCGCCATTGCGGGATTCAAGGTCGTGAAACAGTCGGAGACGATGGTCGTTGAGCGTTTGGGAAAATTCAATCGGCAGTTGTCGTCGGGTATCAACATTATTTGGCCGATTATCGACAAGCCGCGCCCTGTGAAATGGCGCTATGTGACTGAATATAACGGTACTAAGTACGTGCGTTTTGTTGACAGACCGCGTATCGACATTCGCGAGACGGTTTACGATTTCCCGCGTCAGAATGTGATTACCAAAGACAATGTGAATCTGGAAATCAACGCATTGCTCTATTTTCAGATTATGGACCCTGTGAAGGCAGTCTATGAGATTGAGAATCTGCCCGATGCAATTGAGAAATTGACTCAGACCACGTTGCGTAACGTCATCGGCGAACTTGAACTCGACGAGACGCTCACATCGCGCGACACCATCAACACCAAACTTCGCCTTATCCTCGACGAAGCCACAAATAAGTGGGGTGTGAAGGTAAATCGTGTTGAACTTCAGGATATTAACCCGCCTGTCGAAATCCGCCAGACGATGGAAAAACAGATGCGTGCTGAGCGTGAGCGCCGTGCCACCATCCTCGAAGCCGAAGGTCACAAAAAGGCCACTATTTTGGAAGCCGAAGGTATGCGCGATGCCGAAATCAATCAGGCTCAAGGCCGCAAGCAGGCTCAGATTCTGCGTGCCGAAGCCGAAGCTGAAGCAAAAATCAAGGTTGCCGAAGCCGAAGCCAAGAGTATCCGCCTGATAAGCGAAGCCATTGACCAGAGCGCCCATTTCGACCCCGCGCAGTATCTCATTGCAATGAAGTACATCTCAACCTTCGAGCAACTGGCTGGCAGCAAAGATTCCAAGACCGTCTTTATGCCGTACGAAGCCACTGGCGTGCTGAGTTCGCTTGGCTCGCTGAAGGAACTTTTTGCAGGAGCAGAAACTAAGGCTAAGAAATAATGGCTGGCGCAATAACTAATTGTAATTAAATTGATTATCGAGGCGATTCAGATTTATTTTAAAAAAAACTGAAAAAAAGCGGACTAATTAAATTTTATGCTACTTTTGCGGCACAAAATGGTGCCCGTAGTTCAGTTGGTTAGAGCGTCAGATTGTGGTTCTGAATGTCGTGGGTTCGAGTCCCACCGGGCACCCTAAAAGAAACCGGTTCGTGAATGAATCGGTTTTTTTTATTGCTATATAAGTGTCTGTCGTACTTTTAACTTTAAATGAAATTAATGGAGTGATTTATAGGAATCTCCATAATATAATTCGCTATATTCGCACGCTTTTTTAAAAACAACAACAATTTTTAAAACATAAAACTATGAAATTCAAAAACATCCTTTTGGCGAGTGCCTTTGCAGTTACATTGGTATCTTGCGGCTCGTCATTCAAATCGCAAACAAAAATCGTAACAACAGCCGACTCTGTGGCATATCTTATGGGTGTAATCGATGGAACCAGACAAGAAACCAACCACAGTTATTTTGGTTTGGACACTCTGTTAGATTCCGACCTCTATTTTGAGGCTCTTTACAATGCAAGCACCAAGAAAAAACTGAAATACGAGTTGGACTCATCTAATCATCAGTTATTGAATAATTTCTTGATGCTCGTACAACTTTATACTCAAAAAGTTATTAAAGATACAACTGGTACTGTTCCTGGTTTGTCGTTTACAGAATCTTATCTCGATTCGATAAGTTATTTGCTTGGTGTTTCTGATGGCCAGACATTTGGTGAGGCTTATGGTAATTCCGGATTAGATTCGATAGGTATCAAGTATTGTTTCTATTACGAAGGCTTCCGCGAGGTTTTCCAGGAGACTTCAACTCGTATCGACGCTGAAAAACACAGCGATATGGTGGACAAATTCTTTTATGAAATTCGCAAGAAAGAACTGATGGCACGCTTTGGCGACAATAAGCGTGAGGGCGAAGAATTCTTGGCAAAAAACAAAGCCAATAGCGATGTCATTACCACGGCTTCGGGTTTGCAATACACTATTATTAAAGAAGGAAAAGGGCCCAAACCAGTTGCCGGAAACAACATTAAAGTTCATTACACAGGAACATTGATTGATGGCACAGTATTCGATAGCAGTGTGGAATCAGGTGAACCGGCAATTTTCCCTATAGGAATGGGATATGTAATTCCAGGTTGGGATGAGGCTTTGCTTATGATGCCTGTCGGTTCGAAATGGAAACTGTTTATTCCACAAGAACTTGCCTATGGCGAAACTGGAAAAAGAACTATCAAACCTTATAGCGCTCTCATTTTCGAAGTTGAGTTGCTTGGAATCGAGAAATAAATCACTCATTTGCACCGCTTTGCAAAGATGAATTTCGACGGGAAGACATACTGGATAACAGGCGCGTCGTCAGGGATTGGCGAAGGTGTGGCCTACGAGTTGGCCAAGCACCGCACCCGGTTGATTCTGTCGGGGCGGAACGAGGAGGCGCTTGCCCGCGTTGCCGACCGCTGCCAGACACTTGGCGCCGCCACTCGCATCGAAGCCTTCGATCTGACCGATTACGACCGTATGCAGGCGGCTGTTGACAGCGTTCTTGCCGATGGTGTTAAAATCGATGGTCTGATGAACTTTGGTGGCATCAGCCAACGCTCGCTTGCAGTCGAGACACCTGTCGAAATTGACCGCAAGGTGATGGAAATTAACTTTTTCGGCACCATTGCTATAACAAAGGCACTTTTGCCGCATTTGATTGCTAACGGTGGCGGATTGATTGTGGTAACATCAAGTGTTGTAGGCAAATACGGTATTACTATCCGGTCGGCCTACTCTGCTTCGAAACACGCGCTTCATGGCTTTTTCGAGAGTCTGCGTGCCGAAACGGCAGATAAGAACATCCAAATCACCATTCTTGAACCGGGCCGTATCGCTACCAACGTGTCGCTCAATGCCATCACCAAAACTGGTGAGAAATACGGCATTATGGACAAAGGCCAGGCATCAGGAATGTCGGCAGAAGAGTCTGCTCGTATTATTTTGAGGGCTGTCCGTCGAGGCAAGAAGGAAGTGCTCTACGGCGGTAAGGCCACACTGCTGGTTCACATCCGCAAATGGCTGCCGGGACTGTTCTATTTCTTGGCATCGAGAGTTGATTCAACGAAGTAAGGTACAAGGGGAAAGGTGCAAGGTACAAGGGGAAAGGTGCAAGGTACAAGTAAAGGAGAGTAATGCGTAAAGAGAAGTATCAATTTGTTAATCATAAAAACGATTATAACTTATACCTTGTAACTAATAACTTAAAACTAAACAACTTAGAACTTAAAACTAAAAGATATGGCACATCAAATAAACGGTATTCAGCAGATGGGCGTCGGAGTTCCGAACGTTCTGGAAGGTTGGGAGTGGTACAACAAGAATTTTGGAATGGACGTGAAAGTGTTCGACGAGGCTGCTGTGGCAAAACTAATGTTGCCGCACACTGGTGGTCAGACACGTGAGCGCCGCGCAATCTTTGCCTTGAATATGCAGGGTGGCGGTGGTTTCGAGATTTGGCAGCACACTGGCAAAACGCCTGAGATGCCCAAGTTCGAAATCCAGATAGGCGACCTTGGCGTCTGCATTGCAAAAATGAAGACCACCGACATTCATAAAGCATATAACACATTCAGCAGCAGAGGTTTGGAACTTCTGACATCGGTTGAGAAAGACCCGGTTGGAACCGAGCACTTCTATATGAAGGATTTGTACGGCAACCTTTGGGAGTTTGTGCAGGAATCATCGTTTTTCACAACCACAAAGGCTGTGAATGGTGGCGTGTTTGGCGGCGTTGTCGGTGTTAAGAACATTGAGGAAAGTCTGCCCGTTTACCGCGACATTCTGGGCTACGACAAAGTTGTTTACGACCAAGAAGATGTGTTTGCCGACTGGGGCGGCGTTCCGGGCAGTGGCAACCGCTACCGCCGTATACTGCTTGCGCAGACAAGCGAAGGCCATGGCGCTTTCTCGCCTGTGTTTGGCAAGTCGCAGATTGAGTTGGTACAGGTTCTCGACCGCGAGCCGAAGGGCATCTTCGACGGCCGCATCTGGGGCGACCCTGGCTACATCCAAATTTGCTACGACATTGCCAATATGGATGACCTGCGCGAGTTTGTCAAGTCGAAAGGCTTCCCGTTCACAGTTGACAGCACACGTGCCGGCGACACCTTCGATATGGGTGAAGCCGCCGGAAGTTTCGCATACATTCAAGCACCCGAAGGCACGCTCATCGAGTTTGTCGAGACACACAAAGTGCCAATCGTCAAGAAATTGGGCATTGTCATCGACCTTCACAAGCGCGGTATGGACAAGCCGCTTCCGCGTTGGCTGCTTAAAATGTTCTCTCTCAAGAGAGTGAAATTCTGATTGACAGATATATGAAACTGCAATCCGCGCCTGAATGATTTTCGGACGCGGATTTTTTATTTAATGAATCTTGAAGAAGAAAGATTACGAATGGCTAAAACGTAGAGTTACAGTACCTTGTTTTTAGCCACAGTAGCCACAAAATCTTTCAGATAGAACGGGTCGAAGTAGGCCACATCCTTGAAATCAGCGGCGGCGAAGGCTTCCTCGGCAAGCGGAATCATATTCGCGGCAAGCGGACAAATGCCATCAATGAAAAATGCATTGGGCGACACAATCACCCCACGGCATTTGTCGGCGCCATCGCCATAAAATGCTATTTTATTGGATTTCAGTTCTTCAGCGAAACTGTTGCTGTCGATAACTAAAGCGCGGGTGTCGCAGGTGCGCTCCAAATTTGAGTTGTACATTGCAGTGTAAACTTCCATGCGACGGGCGTCAATCATTGAGCAGAAGAGGTCGGGGCGGAGAGAGGCGTTTTTGGCAGCCATAATGGCCATCGATTTAAGTGTGTCGATGGCAATCAGTTTGGCGCCGGTGGCGTAGCAGATGCCTTTGGCTGTCGATACTCCAATGCGCAGTCCCGTGTAGGAGCCCGGTCCCTGGCTGACGGCCACAGCATCGAGCGCCGATGCTTCAAGGTGGGTTTCGTTCAGGATTTGTTCAACAAAAACAGTGAGCAGAGTGGCGTGCGACTTGCCCTCGTAACTCACGCGCTCGGCCAGCAGTTTGCCATCGCGCGCCAAGGCCGCCGAGCAGACCGATGTTGATGTCTCTAATGATAGAATGAGTGCCATAACCCAAATTTTGCCGCGAAGATATTTATGATTTAGGAATTAGGATTTAGAAATTTATGTTCAAAGTCGTTTTTTGTGAGATTTAGGTGTAAATGGTTTTAAGAATGATGTTTGTGACTGCTACGGGTGCGTTCGCCAAAATAATTCAACAGATTCAGTATTTTCAACTATTTTCGGCTTTCTTAACGAGGAAAATGAGCAGACGCTTTAGATTATTGATTTTGTTGATGGCTGCGGCTTTGTGGGCGCAAGGTCAGGAGTCGCATTCGCTCTATATGGACCAGGAATTCAACCACTTCGACCGTTATGTCTATCAGAAACAGAACCGTTTCCACACTTCGGTGAAGCCTTATCAGACGCGGCAGGTGAACACCACAGTCAATGCCGATTCAATTTACCGCATCGATGCTAGCCGCAAGTTGCCTGATATCTTGCTGAACCGCAGTTGGTTTGGTTACAAGCAGGACGATTTTGAGTTCACCATCGACCCGCTGATGCATTTTGAACTTGGCCGCGATTCCGATTACGACAAGATGAGTTGGATAAACACCCGCGGCATTATGGTGAACGCGCGGTTGGGCAAATATGTGTTTGTGACATCTGATTTCTATGAGAATCAGGCTAAATTCTACGATTATCGCCGTCAGGTTGTGAAGGATACGAAAGCCATGCCAGGGCAGGGTTCTTATAAGGCGTTCAAGGAGGATGGCTACGATTACGCTTGGGTGGATGCCACTGTCAGTTTCCAACCCGACGAGCATTTCGACATCACTTTCGGTCATGGCAAAAATTTCATTGGCGACGGCTATCGTTCTATGATTCTGAGCGATGCATCGTTCAACTATCCTTTTCTGCGCATAACCACCGATTTCTGGCATATCAAGTATGTTAATCTTTGGGCGCAGTTTCAAGACCTTGTGAACCGATATGAATATGGCCATCCACACGATAAGAAGTGGGGTTCGTTCAACTATCTCGACTGGTCGGTTACGCCGTGGCTCAATGTTGGATTCTTTGAGTCAGTCATTTGGGCGAATGCGGACAGTCTTGGCCATCGTGGGTTCGACATCAACTATGCTAATCCAGTGATTTTCACGCGCCCAGTTGAGTTCTCGGTCGGTTCGCCCGATAATGCCTTGATGGGCTTGACAGGCAAACTGACATTGTGGAACAATCATGTGCTTTACGGGCAGTTCATCATCGATGAGTTCAAACTCGAGAATATCAAGGCTGGCATCAAGCATCAGTTCAACAAGTCGGACTCAACAATTCAGTGGGGATGGTGGGCCAATAAGTGGGCTTTGCAGATGGGCTACAAGACTTACGATTTGTTCGGATTGGAACATCTTGACATTCAGGCCGAAATGAATGTTGCTCGGCCATTCATGTACTCGCACGTCACACATATTCAGAACTATGGCCATTATCGCCAGCCACTTGCGCATCCGTTGGGTAGCAATTTCAAAGAATTTGTGCTTATAGGTCGCTACAATTATAAGCGACTTTTTGTTGAGGCGAAATACATCCATGCCATGCACGGTCGCGATGTTAATGGTGTGAATATGGGCAACAATATTTTCCTCGATTACACAACGCATGGCGATGAATATCACAACGAAATAGGGCAGGGGGAGAAGGTGATTCTTCAGAACACCAACCTCAAGGCCGCGTTCCTCATCAATCCGCGAACCAACATGAATGTCTATCTCGGGCTGAATATGCGTTCGGAGGAAGTGGGTGGAGAAAAAAACAAAAACAGGCTGATAACCTTTGGTTTGCGCACATCGTTGCAGAATATTTATTACGATTTTTAATCTGCGGCACAATTATTGAAATAAGTATATTTGCAAAAATTGTTAATCGATGAGTTGGCTGCGTATATTATTAATAGGTGTTTTGGCAACAGCATTCTGCTGGCCGACAGTGGCGCAAGAACCAAAGAAAAAGCCTGTGGCTGTGCGCTTTATTATTGACGATAATGGTGATACCTTGCCAGTGGTCAACATTGAGACTGTGACAGTTCGTCATTTCAAGAAACGCCGTCAGCAAATCAAGTACGACAAACTGATGCGTAACGTGAAAAAGGCCTATCCGTACGCCATTGCCGCTCGCGACGAACTGGCAACCATGAACGCCAACCTTGAGGGTGTCACCGACATACAGCAACGCGAAGCATACATCAAAGAGTATGAAAAACAGATGTTTAAGCGATACGAGAAAGAACTTCGTGCGCTTACCATATCACAAGGTCGCATTCTACTCAAACTTGTTGACCGCGAGATAAATAACACTGCTTTCGAACTTGTTCAGGAGTATCGTGGCTCATTCTCGGCATATTTCTGGCAGGGCGTTGCACGCATTTTCGGTGAAAACTTGAAAAGCGAATATGATCCCGAAGAAGAGGATATGTATATTGAAGAGATTGTGCTGCTTATCGAAGCTGGAGTAATCTGATATCACCAAAGGCGTTAAGACAACAAATGTCTAGTAATCATTGTATAGTTGGTTCTCAAGGAACTGGAATCAACTGAAAAATAGCCGATAAAATAGTGTGTGTAAGTAATATTTGTGTTCAAACACATCACTTCAGTTTGTACTCGTAATTGATGAAAATCTTCTTCACCTTCACGAAATAGATTAGCACACAAATGGTTGCGATGGCGGCGAGAGCATCGGAAACGGGCATGCTAAGCCATACGCCGGTAAGTCCCAAACCGCCTATGCGTGGCAGTAAGAACATTGATGGAATCAAGAACAAGAGTTGGCGCGTCATGGTCAGAACAATGGCGATTTTCGGACGGCCAACAGATTGGAAGAAGTTGCTCGTAACCATTTGAATACCAACAATGGCGAAGGATGCCAAAGCTATCCGCATTCCTTGAGCCGACAGTTCGATAAGTTCTGTGTCGGTAGTGAACATTGACGAGATGAACCTTGGGAAAAGTTCGCCCGACAAAAATCCTAGAATGGTAACTGTTGAGCCGCAGACCAATGTCAGTTTGAATACTTGTTTCACGCGATCGAGTTGGCGAGCGCCGAAGTTGAACCCCGCAATTGGCTGCATTCCTTGGTTAAAACCTGCCACAATCATTGCAATCAGGTTCAGCAAACTGTTGATGATACCAAACGCACCAATGGCAAAATCGCCGCCATAATTGTAAAGACTGCGGTTCATTAATGCGGCTATCAAACTGGCGCACAGCAGCATAATAAAGTTCGGCAGACCAATCAAGAAGATGTTCGTCACGATTTTGCCTTTAAGACGGAAACAGCCTGGAGCAAAGTGCAGAGGCTTGTCATGGTGCAAAAAGTGATGCATGACAATAATCGTTCCCACAATCTGCCCGCACAAGGTGGCCAAGGCCGCACCGCGTATGCCCCAATGAAACACAAAGATGTAAATTGGTGCAAGTGTAATATTTATGGCTATGGTAGTCAACGTTACGTACATTGATTTTTGCGGAAATCCCGATGCGCGCATAATATGATTTAGTCCTAAATAGACATGAATCAACAAGTTGCCAATGAGCGCTATTTCCATAAACTCACGGGCATATGGCAGTGTCATCTCACTTGCGCCAAACAGCATCAGAATGTCATCAAGAAATATGTATCCAAAAAAGGAAGTGACGATGCTCAATATAATATTGAGTATGAAAGCGTTGCCAAGTGTGCGGACAGCGTCTTCCTCGTTTTTCTGCCCCATATAGATTGACACCATTGTGGATGCGCCAACACCAATCATTGCGCCAAAAGCGGCAAAAATGTTCATCAGCGGCAGCGTGAGTGCCAACCCCGAAATGGCGTATGGCCCAACGCCCTGACCAATGAAAATACGGTCAACAATGTTGTATATTGCCGATGCCGCCGTGGCAATGATGGCTGGCAGCGAGTATTGAAATAGCAGTCGGCCAATACTGGCTGACCCGAGTTCCTTTGCAGCGTTTTCGTTTGACATAGTGCTTTTGTAAAATCGCGCAAAAGTCCGAAAAAAAATTGATTCTTTCCGTGTATTCTGTGTTTTCCGTGGTTAAATATTATTAGTCCGTTGTTCAAAAATTATATCTTTATTTTTCGAAAAACGGAGTTGGAATTTTATTTAAAAGATTGATATTATGAAAATTAAAGAAAATTCTGCAATCCACTATATCGGTTGCGACGACACCGATTTGGATTTGTTTGAAAACCAGTACATTGTGCCAGAAGGAATGGCATATAACTCATATCTGATTGAAGACGAGAAGATTGCCATTACCGACACCGTCGATGCTCGCAAGAGCGATGAGTGGCAGGCAAACTTGAAGGCCGCTCTCAACGGTCGACTGCCCGATTACCTTGTGGTTCACCATCTTGAGCCCGACCATTCGGCCAATATTGGTTGGGTGATGGACACGTTTGCCGATTGCAAGATTGTTTGTTCTGCCAAAGCAGCAGCCTTCCTGCCGCAGTTCTTCGGCACTGATTTTGCGGGCCGCGTTGTTACTGTCAAAGAAGGCGATACGCTTTCGCTTGGCGCTCATACTTTGCAATTTATAATGGCACCGATGGTTCACTGGCCTGAGGTGATGGTTTCGTACGAATCATCGGAAAAAGTGCTTTTTGCTGCCGATGCTTTTGGCAAGTTTGGTGCTCTCTGCAACGAGACCGATGACTGGGCTTGCGAGGCTCGCCGTTACTATTTCAACATTGTCGGAAAGTATGGCAATCCAGTTCAAACTTTGCTGAAGAAAGCCGCCACGCTCGACATCCAGACTATCTGCCCGCTGCATGGTCCGATTTTGAAGGGAAATCTTAGTTATTACATTGATTTATATCAAACTTGGAGTTCTTATCAGCCTGAAACAAAGGGCGTTTTCATCGCTTATGCGTCGCTTCACGGCAACACTGCAAAAGCCGCCGAGGAACTTGCGGCAATGCTTGAGGCGAAAGGAGAGAAGGTTGCCATTTCCGACCTTTCGCGTGCTGATATTGCCGAGTGTGTCGAGGACGCTTTCCGCTACGACCGAATGGTGCTTTGCGCTTCGTCGTACGACGGCGGCGTAATGCCTCTGATGCGTGATTTCATCAACCATCTGGCCGACAAAACCTACCAAAAACGCAAGGTTGCGCTTGTCGAGAATGGCACGTGGGCGCCATCGGCAGCACGCACAATGCGCGCTTTGGTTGAGCCGATGAAGGAGATAACAATTGCCGACACGTTTGTCACAATCAAGACAACGCTCACAGCCGATAGCCGCGCCGCCTTGCAGCAATTAGCCGATGAATTGACACGGTAAGTTATTGTAAGTGAGAAGCAAAAATCCCCGAATGGCGGTGCCGTTCGGGGATTTTTTTGTTGTTGTAAAATCAAATTTATTCTTTCTTATTTTCTTCTCGAGAGGCTTTAATCGCATTTGTAACATCTGTGGTCAGACCGAATGTGCCCACAACATTTCCGTCGCTGTCAAACAACGGGTATTTTGATGTCGAAGTGTAGATTATAGTATCCAAACGATGTTCTTTCTGAATTTGGTTCAATATTGGTTTCTTTGATTTAATAATTTGTTGCTCATCGTTATAGAAGTGCTGGGCATCATCTTGGCTGGCACAGAAATCGAAATCGCTCTTACCAACCACATCTTCGTATGAGTTAGCCTTCACCAAACTCAAGTATGATTTAGAAACGCGTATGAATTTGCCATCCAAATCTTTGAAATAGATGTAATCGTTAACGTTATCCATAAGCGAATCCATCAGAACTTGCTCTTTAGCCAGTTCCTCGCGCATTGTTGTGTTCTCCTCCATCTGGCGGCGCAAATCCTCTTGGGTGGCTTGCATCTCCTCCAGATTCTGACGGAGTTCCTCTTCTTGCGAAGTCAAGTCTTCACGTTGCAACTGGCTGGCTTGTAATAGTTTTGATGTCTTTTCAGCAACTTTTACACTTGAAACTGTTGAGGCGATGCTCTCGCCGAGTTTCTCAACAAATTCAATCTCGTAGGGTTTCAGTTCATTAAACGATGCAATTTCAATCACACCGAACATCTCGTCGTTGAGAATGCAGGGAACTATCAGTATGCAGCGCGGATTAGCGGTGCCGAGTCCAGAAGTAATCTTTACGTAATCTTCCGGAACTTCAGTTAGATAGATTGTTTTCCGCTCGTAGATGCAGCGTCCCACAAGGCCTTCGCCCACGCGAATATCCTTTTTCATGTATTTATCGCGGCCGTAGGCTATGGCGGTTACCATTGAGTAATAGATGTCGTTTTCGTCATCATTGTTTATCACAAACAATGCACCTTGGTTCACTTTCAGGTAGTCGATGAGGTTCGACATTATGTTGTAACCAAGTGATTTCATATTGTCAAGGTCCTTACGCAGGATGTCACCGAATTTTGCGATACCTTCAGTGGCCCAGTTGCGCAGTTCTTCCTCTTTTTTGCGCTCTGCTTCAATCTTTTGACTTTCAACAAGGCTGTCGCGCATCTTTATCAACGCCTCGCCCAATCGGTCTTTGCTTCCAAGAGCATGAAAATCGCTTTCAAAATCACCCTTTCCGATGCCGAGAGCAAAAGTTTCCGACTTGCGCATTCCTTCAACAACTTGATTAAGTGATTCTGACATGTCTTCAAGTTCATCGTTTGTTTTGATGTTCAATGTGTCAATGTTTTCTGTATCGCCTACAGCAAGATGTTTCAAAGCTTCGGTAGTATGCTTGATTGGAGATGCTAAGTTTTTGGCAACAAGATAAATGCAGAATACAATTATCAGCAGGCCGATAATAGCCATTATCAATGTGATGCGGATACTGTTGGCCGCTTGTTGGCCTACGTTGCTTGTCGGGAACGTGAGTGCAAGTGACCAATTGCAGCCTGGCGCAATGTTGATGGGAGTGAAGTAGGTGCACATCGGCACACCGTTCTTTACGAATGCGTTGTTCAGATATTCACCTTTTGAAATCCGTTCGTACATAGAACTGATGGCGGCTGTGTCGTTGTAGCCGACTGTGAATTTGTTAGTGATGTCATTAAACTCACTTGAGTAAATGATAACGCCATGTTCGTTGATGAGGTGTTTGATAACCTCCTCGTTGAATGCTTGTGCAACTTTTACAGCAAGAAAATCAAACTCCTTAACATTGATGGCTTTGCAAACATAACCGCAGATGTTGTCGCTTTGGTATATTGGAGTGCTGATGTTTATCATCCACTGTCCGTTCAATTCATAAGGATTGTAAAACAAGGTGGTGTTAGTTCCTATGATTTGCGAGAAATTATTATGTATTAATCCGTTATCATCACTGACGCTAACAGTGCCATTGTTGGCTTGTATCAGTACCCACTCGTTGTTTTGGTAGTTCGTGTCGGCGTAGAACGATGATGTCAGCAGCAGCCAATACATCTGGCCTTTTGCCGAGTTGGTAATAGTTTTTTTGAAGTACTCTCGATCAGCCGAATCAAGTACAGTTTTTTGCACTGATAATATGTTTGCCAGTGTTTTGACGTTTGATTGGTTGTCTTTTAGCACAATTTCAGCATGTGCGGCCGACCTTTCGGAGAGTAACCGACTAGTGTGTCCGTTATCGAATTCGGCCTGATTGGTAAATCTGACACCAATGAATACGATAAGGATAATGACATATATTGAAAGAGGAACCAGCACAAATAGGCTGATTTTTTTTCTGATACTGAGTTTAAGTTTCATCTGTCAAGTTTTTAGACAACAAATTTCAAAACGCATAAAAGTAAAACTCCTATGCTAAAAATCCAAGGCAATTTTTAGGGAAAAATAAGGGACTCTGATTGCACTGTTTATTTTAGCCGTTTTCGATAAAGATTATTATCAAAAATGATCTGTATCTATAAAGAAATAGATGTTGCTTCATTAAAAATGAAGAAGATTCTATTTCAATGCTAATCAACTTTAAGCAAACAAAAAATGTGCACCATCAAGATGCACATTCTTCCACTTAAAAACTATTTGTTATGAAAAAATTATTCTTTCGTCTCTTTTGATTCTTTAATCAGGGATTTTATCCATTTCCTTCTGTCGAAAATCAGAATGGCAATTGTCGCAAAAAACATGACAACCATAAAACTATGTTTGACGTTTCGCGAAACAGTATTAATCGGATTAACTGGAATAGAAATGTCTTTGATGATTTTAAATGGTTCATCATACAATTTGTGTTCAACAGATAACTTTGAATTAGTTAGACTGATTAAGTCGTTGTGGTACAACCGTTTGTCTTTTTCGCTGATCATCAAGAACGATCCGTCTCTTTCGACTCCCAATTTTTTGTTCTCTTTACTGAAGTATTCCTTTTTCTGGAGGCTGTCCAAAATCTCGATTTCTTTGTCAAGTCGGCTAATTCTATTTTTTGATTCGCGCTGCCAAAGAATGTTCTGCTCTTGAATCCATTTGTCGTCATAAAGGTATGCCATGATAGCATTTCTAACTGAGTCCAAAATGGTAGAGTCTTTTGCTATGTATATTTCAACATTTATATCGAATGTATGTGCCATTCTCATGCGTGTGTAGGCAGAAGTGGTATCTTTCATTGCTTGTGAGTTGTATTCCTCCACAGCGTCAGCATTGCCATCGCCGTTGTAGTCAAGCAGATATGAAGCATCCACATGGCGAATTTGCTTGCTGATGCTATCCGACAAACCAATCTTGTAGTTCCAACCATTTACTCTGTTTATGGCGTACGAAGCATTTGCGCACATGCATTCAAGTCGCATGTTGCAATCGTAGTAGGGCGGTTTTGTGTTTTTGTAGAAGGTCAAACCTACAACCAAAATGCAGGCACACGCATATAGTAGCCAGTTCCTAATTAAAAATATTATAACCCATAATACTACGTTTTTGCAAAGTGTTCCTAATTGAACGATTGCTCTTCCTAACCAGTTAAAGAATCGTCCCATTAGGTCAATTAAGTCAATCTCGCGTTCTTGATTATTCTCTGTGTTAAAATCTTCTGCCATTTTATTTTGTTGTTAATGAGTTTATTATCCTTATGCAATCTTGTGCACGTTTGTCTTTCAGTCTATTTAGACAATCGGCCAGCAAATGTATTAAATAAATGATAGCATTCAAGTTGGTACAGGGCTTAAAATACGAATCATCTTGATCAATATTGTTTGAATGTAGATAATCGGCTATCTCGCTGCTGCCGAATGCAGTTCCACGGCTACGCATGTCGATGTAGAATAACACATCATTTTCAAAACCGCCTTCAAGTTCGTCGCAATAGCACAAAGTGAGTGAGTTTGGAAGTTTCACGCAGTGTATGGGCAAATCGAGTCGTTGGGCAATTATGGCGTACATCACAGCCACCACATTGGCTTGTGCCCGTCCTGTGTTGAGGAGTGTGCTTATGAAATGCGACTGGGTTGTGAAATCGTCGGTGATGGTGAAGCGGTTTACGTTGAAGACAAAGTGATTGATGATACGCACTTTTTCCAGAGCCGTCAGTTCGTTGTTGAGTTCAGTCCAGACGGGCTTGCAAAGGCTGTCGATTTTCGATTTCAGCGTGTCGAACGAAACGTTTGGAAACAGCAGTCGGTTGTAGATGGAGGTTCCAGTGAGCAGATCGCTTGCACCAGTGTTTTTCCAAACTAACAGGTCACTGGTGATGCTGTCGATGCGGATGTCGTGGATTAGGTGCTCAAGTGTCCGCACGATGGCAGCGTTGTCCGATGTCTGCCAAACCCGTTCAAGGTCGGGAATTATGGATGCTCCTTCTTGGCGCAGGCGTTGGCCTACTGCGGCTGCCACCGACTCATCATCATCGTCGAGAAGCATCATGAGCGATTTGAATTCAGATGCTTCCATACTATTCAGTAAGTCGTTGAAGAACGGTTTCAATCAAATCTTTCATCGAGCCTTTGTAACTGCTTGTCGCGCTCTTGTTCAGACGGTTGGCGATTATGCTGCAGACCGTGATGGCGTTGTGCCCCATCATCGCCGCAAGGCCGTAGATAGCCGAGCATTCCATCTCATAGTTGGTGATTTTCTTGCCGTTATACTCAAAAGCAGTGATTTTATCGTTGATTTCGGCATCCTGAATAGGTAATCTCAAAACACGACCCTGCGGGCCGTAAAATCCTGGAGCAGAAATGGTTATACCTTTGCGCATGTCGAATCCAACCTTATTCAGCAACTCAGGCGACGAGTTGACGAAGTATGGCGATGCGAGCAGCGGATTCCAATTCATATATTTTTTGAAGGCCGCTTCCATCTCGAGATTGCTGACACAATTGCGGTCGCGGTAGAAGTTAATCATACCGTCAAAGCCGATGGCCATTTCAGAGATGACCGGCTGCCCCACTTCAATATCGGCCTGCAGCGCACCCGAAGTGCCAATGCGAATAAGGTTCAAACGGCGTTTCTGTTCTTTCTCGACGCGTTTTGCAAGGTCGATGTTGACTGCCGCATCAAGTTCATTGACCACAATATCGATATTATCAGTACCGATGCCAGTCGACACAACCGTGACATACTTGCCGTTGAAAAGCCCTGTGCGGGTGCGGAACTCGCGGTTCTGAACATCGACATTGATTTTTGAAAAGAACGACGCAACCAGGTCGGCGCGGTCGGGGTCACCAACAAGTATCACATTGTCAGACACATCGTCGGGATGCAGATGAAGGTGAAAAACGCTGCCATCGGCATTCAAAATAAGTTCTGAATCGGGAATAAACTGTGCCATATCGTTAAATTTATGTTGTAAAATACGCAACAAACATTAAATTTGTGTTTATCAAAAATACAAAAAAAATGGAAGCATCAATAAGTCATTTGCTTGTACCTGTCGACTATTCTGACAAGTCGGTTTTCGGGTTGAAATACGCTGTCAAACTGAACAAAGTTTTGAACGGCAAGATTACATTTTTGAATGTTATTAAAGGTGTTGACCCAATATGGTCGGAGTTTTTCACTGACGCTGAACGCGAGATTCTGCTGAAACGACTTCGCGACCATATGCGTGACTTCGTGCTGAAGAATGCTGACATTGACGAGTCGAAATTTGACTGCCTTATTGCCAAAGGCAAACTTTGCGACACCATCATGCAGACAGCCGAGCAGTTGAAGGCCAACGCTATAATTATGGGAACAAGCCATGCTGACAACATCAAGAAGATGATTATCGGTACAAACGCGTTAAGGGTTGTTTCAGAGGCCAAGTGTCCTGTTATCACCATCAAGAGCGAACCGTCGTCGACAGATATCAAACGGCTCATTCTTCCGCTCGACATCAGCAAAGAGACGCGCGAGAAAGTTGTTGACGCTGTTGATATTGCCAAGAAATTTGGTGCTGAGGTTTTGGTGGTTTCTGCCTATACATTTGAAGATGAGTTGGTATACAACAAATTACGCCAGCAGCAGGATCAGGTGGTCAAATACATTACCGACCGTGGCATAAAATGCTCTGGGCACTTGTTCCGCACTGATGATCAAATTGATGGAGTTCTCGATTTCATCGATAAGAAAAAAGGCGACATGGTGATAATCACTACTCACCAGCAACTTGAAATTGTCACATCGTTTGTGGGTTCGTTTGCCAAGAGCATCATCAGCAAGGCAAATATTCCGGTAATGAGTATCGTCCCACGTAACAAATACAACGTAATATTCAAGATACCTGCTTGTTAAACATGTTAAGAAGTGATTGGGGAGAATGAAAAATTCTCCCCAATTTTTCATACAACAAACACAGCAACGTTCAAAGCATTCGTTACACACTTATGGAAGATAACAGCCGTACAATCAGTTTGAAACTGAAGGTGGCTATAGCCATTCTTGCTTTGGTGATGCCAGTTACAGGCGCTTTGTCAGGGTGGTATTATGGAGTGTTTATTGCCGAGTCTAATTATCCGTATCTGGTTGCATTATTGTGCCTTGTGTTGGGTGTCGCACTCGATGTTGTCTGCTATTATGACCGGCTTTTTACTTTTGTTTTCTACAAGATGCCAATTCCCGGAATTTTGTTTGTCATAGCATACGAGGCGGCTTCGTTTTTCTATGGGCGATGGGTTTCGCTCGGCTTTGCGTTTGCAGGATTGGCTATTGGAGTTTTTTTCGACTACGTTCTGCTTGCGCCCAAACCATTCTATATGGCCAGGAAAAGATTGCTGGTTGTTGTGTATATCTTTTTGTCGATTATAATGTTAGGAGTTATGTCGGGCGTTCCCGTGTCGAATTTTTTCCTTGGCATTTTGGCAGGAAACTATTTCTCGCTGCGATATGCCGGAGCGGTTTTGGGGCGCGACCGTCTGCACAAAAACCTTTATACCATGACCATCTTCGCAACGGTGGTTCTGCTTGTCTCGGAGTTGTTGTTCGCATGGCTTGTCTGGCAGGATTCGGTCAATATCATCGATTATCTCAATTCGTTGCTTGGCATTGCGTTCACCCGCCAATCGCTTTTGTGGCTGATGGTGATTCTAGGTGTGGTTTCGGTTGTGGTGCAATTCGTGCTGACATTCACCACGGGCATGATACTCTACCGCTATCGCTCGCATAAAAAAATCTATAGCACAACCTGATAAGAGTGAGGTTTGTTGTTCAATCAAAGAAAACGAAAAACTTTTCCATTCTTTGGGCATATTTCGGTTACAAAAAACGGTGAATTCATATAACTCGCCATATATTTGTAACTCCAAAAAAGCGACAATGCAAGGAACGAAAAAAAAAGCGGGCAAACGCAGAATTGTTTGGAATCGGCTTTTGCCGATTCTGTTGACACCAATTGTGATATTGGTGGCTATCAACAAATTGCCCGATGCTTTTCATCTTCGTAAATCGATCGACGATGTGCCAGTGTCGGAACTGACAGCAAAAGAGGTTAGGGCGCTCCGCCGCTATAACAACGAGTATCATCTGGAAGTGGCCAGAGCTAAAGGAATCGACCGACCATTCAAAAATCATAAGGAATTTCTCGACGACAAATACACATATATAATAAGGTATGGTTTGCGTGAGATGAGCGACACAAAATATTATGAGGTTCCGGCACTCACGTATTCAATGCCATATTTGAAAAAAGAGGCATCTGATTTTCTTGAGGAATTAGGGCGACGGTTCTTTAAAACGCTGAAAGAAATGGATGTTCAAGAGTATAGGTTCCAATTATCGTCGATTTTGCGCACCGAGGCCGACCAGCATGGACTGCGTAAAAACAACATTAACGCCACGCAAAACAAAACATCGCATTATTTCGGTCTTTCGTTCGACATAGCCCAGACTTGTTTTTATCCCCAAGGCGAGTCGGAACCGATATATTCCTACAGGTTACGGAACGTGCTGCTCCGCACGCTCATCGAAATGCAGGACGAGGGGCGGTGCTATGTCATCCTTGAAACACAAACAAAATGCATTCACGTAACAGTCCGATGAAAACTGATATGAAAAATAAGAAGGAAATTATTTTGATGAATGTCAACGGCCCCGACAAACCAGGTCAGACGGCGTCGCTGACAAACATATTGATGCAATACGATGTCAACATTCTCGACATTGGCCAGTCGGTCATACACGATGATCTGAATCTTGGAATTATGTTTGAAGTTCCAGAAGAGGCCGGTTCGTCGCCTGTTCTGAAGGATATTCTTTTCAAAGCCTATGAGTTGGGCGTCGATGCCAAATTCACTGTCATTCCTGCCGATCAGTATTCCGAGTGGGTGGCGCATCAGGGCAAGGCACGTTACATTGTGACGCTAATATCGCACAAACTGAAAGCCGCGCACGTGGCAAAAGCAACTGCAGTTATTGCCGAGCAGGGACTCAATATCGATAATATCAGTCGTTTGTCCGGGCGTGTGCCTATTGAGGGCACAACTCCGCAGGCGCAGGCTGTGGTTGAGTTTTCGGTTCGCGGAACTCCGCGTGATTTGCAGAAGATGAAATCCGATTTTATGCGCATATCGGGCGAGTGCGACCTTGATATTGCCGTTCAGGAGGACAACGTCTTCCGCCGCAATCGTCGTCTGATTTGCTTCGACATGGACTCAACCCTCATTCAAACCGAAGTGATTGACGAACTTGCGCGATGTGCAGGTGTGGGCGAGCAGGTGAGCGCCATCACTGCATCGGCAATGCGCGGCGAGATTGATTTCCGCCAGAGTTTCTTGAAACGCATATCGCTGCTGAAGGGGCTTGACGAGAGTGTAATGAAGGAGATTGCTGAAAATCTGCCCATTACCGATGGCGCTGAACGTCTGTTCAAAACGCTCAAACGTTATGGCTACCGTACGGCCATCTTGTCGGGTGGGTTCTCTTATTTTGGTAATTATCTGAAAAGCAAACTCGATATTGATTATGTTTTTGCCAATGAACTTGAGATTGTGAACGGCAAACTAACTGGCAACAACGTTGGCGATATAGTTGATGGTGCCCGCAAGGCCGAACTGCTCAAACTGTTGGCTTTTAAGGAGGATATTCATTTGGAACAGGTTATTGCAGTGGGAGATGGAGCCAACGACCTGCCGATGCTTCAGTTGGCCGGATTGGGAATCGCTTTTCACGCCAAGCCAAAAGTCAAGGCTTCGGCGCAACATTCCATCTCTGCAGGAGGGCTCGATTCAATTCTTTACTTCCTTGGATTCCGCGATCGCGATATAAATCAGTAGTTTGTTTGTAACGCAAACCAATGCAAAAAGCGATGTTGTTTTCATGCAATATCGCTTTTTTTGCACAAAAACTCGCCAAAAAACGCTTTTTATGCAACTTTTGCATGGTAACGCAAACGTTTTAAAATAATCCCTGAATCGCTGATTGTTGCTTGTTTTGACTCTATTTTGAGGTTTGAAACGATAATTTATGCGCAACGTTTGCATTGATATAAATTATTATTATTCAAAGTTTTAATAAAGGTAATTTTTACCTTAAAATTTTTATGCAAACGTTGCATTAAATTTTTCTCTTGACGATGAATAAAGGTGCAATTTACCTTTGTCGCGAGAAAAAGAAAGAACAAACAATTTTAAAAGTAAAAAGATGAAACTTTTAAACGCAAATGAAAGCCGTCTGATGAGATCAGACTATTTCACAATCATGGTTAGCTTGCTTACAGCAGCACTTATTATGTTACCATTATTTATGTCGGCAAAAAGTCGCGGAAACGAGATTCCTGCAATAGCAAAAATGGAAGACAGTTTGTCGTTCCGCTATGTGACTTGCACACGTGCGGCAATTGTTTTCACAACGCGCGAACCCGGAAAATGCAACCTTTGCATCGAGACAAAAGATGGCAGTGAAGTGCTTTACAGCGAGAACATCCGCACCATCGGAAAATCGGCCCGCGTGTTTGATTTCTTGAATCTTGAAGATGGTTCTTACAAGGTTGTGGCCAAAAAGAACGGCCAAACACTTGAGCGCGCATTCACAATCAAAGGCGGTGAGTTGATTTACAATGGCCGCGTTGTGGTTGACCCAATCTTCAAAACAAGTGGCACACGCGCAATCATCGAATTGCCTAACGAGCAAGGCAAACAAGTTTTGGTGAAAGTACTCGACTCAAGAGGCGAGGAACTTTATTCGGCAATCGAGAACAGAGAGGTGCGCAAGAACTTTGAGTTCAGTAATGTTGAGGCTGGCAAATACACAGTGTTTGTGGCTGTTGACGACGACAACTACGAATTCAACTACAGCAAGCAATAAACCCAAAAACAACAAGACCAAAGAGGCGAACCATTGGGGTTCGCTCTCTGACAGAGGATGGATGGCTAAAAAGCAATCCTTTTTTTTGTTTATAGAGGGGCGATAGTTTGTGAGGAATAGAGTTTTTTAATTGCCAATTCGTTTATATTTGCACCGAATTTTAAAAACAAGAAAACATGAAGGAAATCTTATCAGTTTCAGGTTATTCTGGACTATTCAAACTGGTTTCAAGCACAAAAAACGGAATTATTGTTGAAGATATTGAGACAGCAAAGCGCATGCCTGTCTACGCACAATCGAAGGCCAGTTCGTTGAGCGACATTGCAATTTTCAAGGACGATGGCGAAGAGGTTGCTTTGGTTGAGGTTCTGCGCAACATCCGCACAAAAATGGACGGCAAAGCAGCCATCGATCCCAAAAAATCAGACGGCGAGGCACTTAAGTCGTTCTTTGCCGAAGTTTTACCCAACTTTGACCGCGATCGTGTTTATGTATCGCACATTAAAAAAGTGCTGACATGGTACAACCAGTTGCAACGTTGCAACATGCTCAATGAACTTGACGAGGAAGAGAAAACACAGGAAAAAGCCGAAGGCGAAAAATAAAAGAACACCTAATTAATAAATAAAAGAAGCCCCACTATGGGGCTTTTTTATTGTGGGTGTGCCAATTTCAAGTTATTTTGTGCCGACATAGATGGCGGCAATTCCCATCGACAAGGTTCGACAGCGAGCCGACGAATATCCGCATTTTTGCATTATTGATTGGAATTCGTCGTATTGCGGGAATGCCTTGACTGATTCGGGAAGATAGGTATATGCCACTTTGTTGCTTGACACTATCCGACCAATCAGCGGGAGCACACGGCGGAAATAGAAATTATAAAGTTGCTTGACAGGAAATTTGGTTGGCATCGTGAATTCAAGTATGAAGCAACTTCCACCAGGTTTCAGTACGCGCAGCATTTCGGTCAGACCTTTTTCAAGATTTTCGAAGTTACGCACCCCGAAGGCCACTGTGATGGCATCGAAAGTGTTGTCGGCGAAAGGCAGATTTTCAGCATCACCTTTCTGCACTTTGATAATGTCTGACAGATTGGCTTTCAGTACTTTCTGCCGACCAACATTCAGCATTTCTTCCGACAGATCGATGCCGCAGACCGATTGCGGATGCGCTTTGCGGCTGACGACAATGGCAAGGTCGCAAGTGCCAGTGGCCACATCCAAAATTGCGGCGGGGCTGCATTTGCTCACCATGCGGGCCACTTTGCGTCGCCAAATCTTGTCGATGTTTAGCGATAGTGTATGGTTCAGCAGGTCGTATTTGGGCGCAATGCTGTCAAACATGCTCTCCACCTGCACTTTTTTCGAGTCAGGGTTCGATTGGTCGGGGACAACCATGCTCATGCGTTATTTTGTTTTGTATACGTAGGTTTTGCGGCTTTTCAGGCGTCCCTTTTCGCTGTATTCCGACTTCTCGATACGCAGGTTGTCATCGTTATACTTGTATTCGATGCGTTCCTTCTTGCCATCGCTTTTAGTCTTCATCTCGCTGATTTTGTTGCCTTTGTCATCATAGGTATAGACATGCTTTTCCGATACTTTACCATCCTCGTATTCAATGGTTTCAATTTCGTTTCCAAAACTGTCGAACTTGCTTTCGCTCACTTTCTGCTTCTTTGAAGTGCCGTCTTTGTTGAATTCCTCTTCAAACACTTCAACCGACTCAACGTTGGCATGGCGTTTTTGAGCATGAAGTTGGTTGCAGCAACCGATTGTCAGGATGGCGGCAAAAGCCGCCGACATTAATAGTTTTGTGTTCATTGCGGTTTGTTTTTAAATGCGCGTGAAGATAGTTCTTTTAGTTAATATCCAATCTCATGTTGTTATAAAACGCACTGATGATGATGTTTTATTACCGAAGCAGGCCCAAAAAAAAGCGGCTTTCGGGTTTCCTCCAAAAGTCGCGTTTTCTAAAGGGAAGCTGTATTGGTTATAATTTGAATGTTGTCTTGTTTCTTTAACGATTCAAAAATATAACCGATAATTCTCTCCGTTTTTGCAAATTCAAATATGGTCGCTGTCGATTAAAATTTGGTCAGCACCATTTAAAATTCGGTTTTAGCCGATGTCAGAATTGCCCGACACCTCCCTAGAACACTTGACATCTAATGACAACAGCCTATCCCACAACGGTTTTCGCCTCGTTCCAAAGCCTGTCCATCTCTTCAAGTGACGTGTCTTTGAGCGTTCCGCCGTTCTTTTGGATTTGCTCTTCAAGATAGTTGAAGCGGCCGATGAACTTCAAGTTGGTGCTCTCGAGCGCGTTCTCTGGATTGATTTTGTAGTGCCGCGCGGCGTTTACAAGACTGAAAAGTAGGTCACCGAATTCGGCTTTGGTGCTTTCCGAGTCGGGATTGGCCGTGAGTTCAGTTTTAAACTCCTGCAACTCTTCTTCAACCTTTGCCCATACTTGCTCGCGCTCTGGCCAGTCGAAACCGATGCTGTGGGTTTTGTCTTGGATGCGATAGGCCTTCACCAACGCTGGCAGCGATTTCGGCACGCCTGACAGCACACTTGGTTTGCGGCCTTTTTCCTTGAGTTTCAACTGTTCCCAGTTTTGCAGAACGGCTTCGGCCGAGTTGGCCTTCTCGTCGCCGAACACGTGCGGATGGCGGTATATCAGTTTCTGACACAGCGAGTTAATCACATCGGCAATATCGAATTTGCCTTGCTCCGAGCCCATCTTTGCATAAAAAACGATGTGCAGCAGCAGGTCGCCCAACTCTTTTTTCACTTCGTCCATATTGTTGGCCAGGATGGCTTCGGTCAGTTCGTACGATTCTTCGATGGTCTGCACTCGCAGCGATTCGAAAGTCTGTTTGCGGTCCCATGGGCATTTCTCGCGCAACTCGTCCATAATGTCGAGCAGTTGTCCAAAGGCTTCAAGTTGTTCTTTTCGTGACATTTATAAAAATTTTACCAATACTGATGTGTTACATTCAATTTTTGCAAGGTCGGCCAGATAGGCGTCGCGGATGGCAATTTCGAGCAGCCCGAGCGAGTTGAACAGCGCCAGCAGGTCGCCCGTACGCACGCTGCTGTAGGTGCGGCTGATTTCGGTGATTTTGTAGGTATCGTTCTTCACCACAATCTCGAAACGGCGGCCACCGCGGATGCTTTCGAACATCTTCCGCGTGATGTTGGTGATGGCGTTTTTATAGGAATCAATGTAGATGACGCTGCCCGAGATGCTGTCGTCGGTGCACGATGGGCCGAGTTCCAGAATCGAGAATTCATCAGTGGCATCAATCCCGATGTCGTCAGGCGACGCGCCGTTGGCAATCATACAGGCTGCGGGCGCCAGAATGGTCAGTTCGGGGAACGTTGAGTTGGCAAACTTTTCGGGCGTCAGCACCACAACTTTTTCGGGCTGCTCGGCAAACATCACCTTCATCGCACTTGTGTCGCAGCCAATGAAATATTGTCCTTTGTAACTGATACACATTGGAATACGCTTGTCGGACACTTCGCTGTTGGTGCAAATCAAGTGGATGGTACCTGGCGGGAAGTGCGGGAACGTGCCACGCAGAATGAACGCCGCGTGCGCCGATTTGTAACTCTCAATCTTGTGCGTAATGTCGACAATGGTGGCTCCCGGGCACTGCGACAGAATCCTGCCCTTCATTGCCCCGACGTAGAAGTCATCGTTGTGCCAGTCGGTCGTGAGAGTTATTACCGCCATCGATTTTTGCTTTCGGCAAATGTAATTAAAACGTTGAACTGATGAATCGCTCAAATCCGAAGTCTGTCGTCTTTTCTGTTCACCGATTAACCAATTTGACTACATTTGCCCAATCAATGACTGATTATGGCAGAAAAAATTTTGCATCTCGAAACGGTTGAGCCACTGGACCTTTACGGCGCCAAGTGCTCGCGACTCGACATTCTTAAACGCGCTTTCCCGAAGATTCAGATTGTGGCGCGCGGCCACGATGTGAAGGTTCTGGGTGATGAGCAGCAGATTGCCGATTTTGAGGACAAATTCCGTCAGGTTGTGCATTTCCTGGACACTTTCAACCGCCTTTCCGACGACGATTTGGTGCAGATTCTGAACAATCAGCAGCAACACCAGAGCGATGTGCCCGACGACCTGATTGTCTTTGGCAACAACGGTCGTGCCATCCGTGCCCGCAGCGCCAACCAGCAGCGAATGGTGGATGCTGTGGCGCAGAGCGATATGCTTTTTGCGCTGGGCCCTGCCGGTTCTGGTAAGACGTACACCGCCATTGCATTGGCTGTTAGGGCGTTACGTAACCGCGAGGTGCGCCGCATTGTTTTGAGCCGCCCTGCCGTTGAGGCTGGCGAGCGTCTGGGATTTCTGCCTGGCGACCTGAAAGAGAAAATCGACCCGTATCTGCAACCACTCTACGATGCGCTCAACGATATGATTCCAGCAAAAAAACTCGAGTCGCACCTTGAGGAGGGCGTGATTCAGATTGCGCCATTGGCATTTATGCGCGGCCGCACGCTCGACAACGCCTTTGTCATACTTGACGAGGCGCAGAACACCACGCTTCCGCAGATGAAGATGTTCCTGACGCGTATGGGTATGAATTCGAAATTCATTATCACGGGCGACGTCACGCAAATCGACCTTCCACGCACGCAGGACAGCGGTTTGGTGCAGGCCGTCCGTCTGCTGAAAAAGATTGACGACATCAGCATTGTCGAACTCGACGAGAGCGACATCGTGCGCCATCGTCTTGTAAAAGAGATTGTTAAAGCCTTCGACAAAGCGAAGGATTGATTAATTGAATAACTGATTAACAGATTGATGGAATGAACGATTCGCCGATTATACGATTCAATAGTTAAACTGCGAAGCGTTTCAACTTTAAACATAAAATTCTGAATTCTAAAATCTTAATTCAAAATTAATATGAACACAGTATCAAAGACAAACTTCAAATTCAGTGGTCAGAAGGGTGTGTACAACGGCAAGGTGCGCGATGTGTACAACATCAACGACCAGTATCTGGCAATGGTAGTGAGCGACCGTATTTCGGCTTTCGACGTTATTCTGCCAAAGGGAATTCCTTACAAAGGGCAGGTTCTGAACCAGATAGCATCGTATTTCCTTGACGCTACGGCCGACATTGTTCCAAACTGGAAAGTTGCCAGCCCCGATCCGAACGTCACCATCGGCCACAAATGCGAGCCTTTTGCTGTTGAAATGGTTGTCCGCGGCTACCTGACTGGCAGTTCGTGGCGTCTGTACCGCGACGGCGGACGCGAGATTTGCGGAGTGAAACTGCCCGAAGGCCTGCGCGAGCATCAACGTTTCGACCATCCAATCATCACCCCGACAACCAAGGCCGACATTGGCACGCACGACGAGAACATCTCACGCGAGGAGATTATCCGCACAGGTCTGGTTTCGGCTGAAGACTACGCCCAACTTGAGAAGTACACGCTGGCTCTGTTCCAACGTGGCACCGAGATGGCCAAGAAGATGGGCTTGATTTTGGTCGACACCAAGTACGAGTTCGGTAAGAAGGACGGCAAAATTTACCTGATTGACGAGATTCACACACCCGATTCGTCTCGTTACTTCTACGCCGACGGCTACGAAGAGCGTTTTGCCAAAGGCGAGGCACAGAAACAACTCTCAAAAGAGTTTGTGCGTGAGTGGCTTATGGCCAACGGATTCCAAGGTCGCGCCGGCGAGAAAGTGCCCGAGATGACACCCGAAATCATCAGCCAGATATCGAATCGCTACATCGAACTCTACGAGCACATTGTAGGCAGCAAATTCGTTCCTGGTGATGTAACCGACGTGCAGAATCGTATCTTCAACAATGTTGAGAACTATATTAAGGCTAATCTGCTGAAATAGGACATCAAAAGCAAAGCCGGCTCAAACGAGTCGGTTTTGTTTTTTGTTTTCTGAAAAATTCTATTTTTGCCGACACAAACGCGGGCATAGCTCAGTTGGTAGAGCATCAGCTTCCCAAGCTGAGGGTCGCGAGTTCGAGTCTCGTTACCCGCTCAAAAGGCACTTGCAAGGCAGGTGCTTTTTTTATGTCCGGCCAACGTGAATAGCTATTCGTCATTTTTCGCGATTTCGTTTATCTTTGCCCGCTATCAGAAAAAAGCAATGCAGTTCAGTTTAACAGCCACCGACAGCAAATCAGCCGCCCGCGCGGGGCAGATTCTGACCGACCACGGCACCATTCAGACACCGATTTTTATGCCTGTTGGCACGGTGGGCTCGGTCAAAGGAATTCACCAGCGCGATGTGGCCGACGACATTTGTGCGCAGATAATCCTAGGCAACACCTATCATCTTTATCTGCGTCCCGGAACGGCACTGCTGCGCGAGGCTGGCGGTCTGCACCGCTTTATGAACTGGAACCGCCCCATACTCACCGACAGCGGCGGCTATCAGGTTTTCAGCCTTTCGGCGAACCGAAAACTCACCGAGGAAGGCGCGCGATTCAATTCGCATATCGATGGCTCGAAGCATTTGTTTACGCCCGAGAATGTAATTGACATACAGCGTATTATCGGTTCCGATATTATGATGGCGCTCGACGAGTGCCCGCCGGGCGACTGCGACTTCAACTACGCAAAAAAATCGCTCGACCTGACAATGCGCTGGCTGCGCCGGGGCGTTGAGGCGTTCCGCAACACCGAGCCGCTCTATGGCCACAGCCAAGCCTATTTCCCGATTGTGCAGGGCGCTTCGTTCACCGATTTGCGCCAGCGTGCGGCCACCGAGATTGCCGAGTTGGGAATGGACGGCAACGCCATTGGCGGACTGGCCGTAGGCGAGCCAACCGAGGTGATGTACCAGATGATTGAGGTTGTGAACGCCATTCTGCCCGCCGACAAGCCCCGTTACTTGATGGGCGTAGGCACACCGGCAAATATTCTCGAGGGCATCAGCCGCGGAGTGGACATGTTCGACTGCGTGATGCCAACCCGCAACGGCCGCAACGGAATGCTCTTCACAAGCGAGGGTATCATCAATATAAAAAATAAGAAGTGGGAGAACGAGTTTTCGCCCATCGATCCCAACGGCACGTCGTTTGTCGATTCAAGTTACACGCTGGCCTATCTGCACCATCTGTTTGTGGCTCAGGAGATGTTGGGAATGTCCATCGCCAGTATGCACAATCTGGCGTTCTACCTTTGGCTTGTTGGTGAGGCTCGCAAGCACATTGTTGAGGGCAATTTTGCGGAGTGGAAAAACGTTATGGTTCAGAAAGTCACAAATCGATTGTAGGCTATGAGCAACTATATGAAGAAATTGGACCGTTTCATCATCCGTAGATTTCTGGGGACGTTCGCCTTTTCGCTCATCCTGATTCTGCTCATTGTGGTCATCTTCGATATTTCGGAAAAAATCGACGATTTCCTAACCAAGCAGGCTCCAATGAAGGCCATTATCTTTGAATATTATGTGAATTTCATTCCATATTTCGCCAATCTTTTCTCAGCCATGTTCATTTTCATTGCGGTGATTTTCTTCACATCGAAGATGGCTGGAAACTCCGAGATAATCGCCATCCTGAGTAGTGGTGTGAGTTACAGGCGTTTCCTATTCCCTTATTTTGTGTCGGCGCTGATATTGGCTGTTTTTTCTTACTTACTGATTAACTGGGTGATACCACCAGCCAACGAGAAACGGCTTGCCTTTGAGGAAAAATATATCCGTAACCGATTTGTTAACCGCGAGCAGGACATACATCGGCAGATTCTGCCTGGTCAGTTCATCTATATGAGTAGTTACAATACCAACTACGACATTGGCTACAAATTTGCGCTTGAGCAGATTGAAGGAGGAAAACTGAAATCGAAAACCATTTCGGAATATGTGCAGTGGGACACCACCAAAAACAAGTGGGAGATGAGCAACTGTTACATTCGCACGTTTATTGACAGTACAGAGGATGTGAAATATTATCGCCGGCTTGATACCACGCTCAATATGCTGCCGTCGGATTTTGCTCGTCGCGACAATGTTGTTGAGGCCATGAACTATCAGGAACTCAACGAATTTATCGAATCGGAGACTCGCAAAGGATCGGACAATGTGGTGCTTTGGAAAATAGAGAAGCACAAGCGTTTCGCCTATTCGTTCTCAACTTTTATTCTGACATTGATTGGCGTTACACTCTCGTCGAGAAAAAAACGAGGTGGCATCGGACTCAATATCGGATTAGGTATATTGTTGGCTTTCACATATATAATGTTTATGGAGGTGTCGAATGTGCTGGCTACTAACGCTCACATGCCACCGCTGATTGCTGTGTGGATTCCGAATTTGATTTTCGGTGTGATAGGCATTATTTTGTACAGTCAGGCAAAAAAATGAGACAAAAGATAATAGGTTATGTCAAGTTTTTTTACATTCGCTTTTGGCGAAAGCCTCAAATTTGAAGAAATACAAAACTATATAAATGCAAAAAAAATGGATATTAAAGGAACAGGTCGAAGCGGAAAAGATTGATGAACTGGCGGCAGCAGCCAGTCTCAGTAAACCAGTGGCAACCTTGCTGTTACAGCGGGGTATAACCGATGTTGAGTCGGTTCGAAAGTTTTTCAAACCAGAGTTATCGCAACTTTATGACCCATTCTTGATGAAGGATATGGACAAGGCGGTGGCGAGGCTTGAAAGTGCCATTGTTGAGCGCGACAACGTGCTGATATACGGCGACTACGATGTTGACGGCACAACTGCAGTTGCTATGATGTACGTGTTCCTAAAGAGCAAATGCCGAAATGTATATTATTATGTGCCAGACCGTTATCAGGAGGGTTATGGCATATCGTACAAGGGAATCGACTATGCGGCAGAAATGGGTTGCAAACTTATTATTGCGCTCGATTGCGGCATAAAAGCCTTACCCAAAGTCGATTACGCAGCCGAAAAGGGCATTGAATTCATAATCTGCGATCATCACGAGCCGGGCGATGAATTGCCGGCCGCTGTGGCTGTGCTTGACCCGAAACGTTCTGATTGTCAGTATCCGTTCAAGGAATTGTCTGGTTGTGGTGTGGGTTTCAAGTTGATTCAGGCCTACGCCAAGAAGAACATGATTCCGTTCTATCAGATTAAGCCGTTCCTCGACCTTGTGGTGGTTAGCATTGCAAGCGATATTGTGCCAATTGTTGATGAGAACCGAATATTGGCATTCTACGGATTGCGCCAACTCAATACCAATCCACGTGTGGGGCTGCGTGCCGTGATGAAGAAATCGGGCATAACACCTCCGCCGCAGCGAGGTAAGGACGGACAGCAGTTTGAAATTCCGTTTGAGGAGACCAAACCCACTGACGAGCCAGAGTTCCGTCCAGTCAAAATTGGCGACATAGTATTCAAAATCGGACCGCGCATCAATGCTGCGGGGCGAATGGATTTGGGGCGTTATTCAGTTGATTTACTGGTGGAACGTAACGAGGCAAAGGCCGAAGAGATGGCTTGCAAGATTGAAACCGACAATACTGACCGCAAAACCCACGACCAGAATATAACCAATGAGGCCTTGGCCGTGATTGACGGCAGTGAAGATTTGAAAAACCGAAAATCGACAGTGCTATACAACCCTGAGTGGCACAAAGGTGTTATTGGAATTGTGGCTTCGCGTCTCATCGATTTTTATTATCGACCAACGGTAATATGCACAAAATCAAATGGTTTGATAACTGGTTCGGCGCGTTCAATCCCCGATTTCAACCTTTACGAGGCCATCGAAAAATGCCAGAATCTGCTCGAAAGTTTTGGCGGCCACACATATGCCGCTGGTCTGACGCTCAAAGAGGAGAATCTGGATAAGTTCATGGAAATGTTTGAAGATGTTGTAGATAACATGATGACAAACGACATGATGGTGCCTCGGATTGATGTTGATGAGGTGCTGACTTTGTCGGACATCACGCCAAAATTCTTCAAATGGCTTGAGATGTTTGAGCCTTACGGACCAGGCAACATGGCACCAGTTTTTGCTTGCCGCAATGTGTCAGACAATGGTCAATCGACACTTGTTGGGCAAACGCGCGAGCATCTGAAATTGGCTGTTGTTGATGAAACTGTGAACCGACCCCTGTCGGGTATTGCTTTTAAGCAGTCGGAACATTATGACGCTATTCATCGTGGAGAAAAGTTCGATATTTGTTTCTCGTTGGAAATGAATACGTTCCGAGGAAAAGATACATTGCAGTTGAAGGTCCAGGACATAAAAATGGTTGGTGAGTGGGAGAGAGATTAAGTGATTGAATTATAGGAAGATTGATAAGTCGAAAAACTGATTTCCGTTAGTTCAGACATTTAATCATTCGCACATTCAGTCTCTAATAACAGTACCCGTTGAGTTTTGTCGCTGATTTTGAAGCGGTTGTCGGGGCGGTAGCCGATAATCCACGCAATCTTTTCGTCCGATGTAAGCACCATAACACGCTCTTTGTCAAACACATTCACCTTGTTGTTGACGAAAAAATCGCTCAGTTTCTGTGCTTTTGTCATTCCAATCGGATAGAAGAAATCGCCGTGCTGCCAACGCCGTATTGTTAGTGGAAATTGCAGTTTATCGAGGTCGAGGCATGCAACGCAGGGGCGTTTGTCGAGCGCAAAATCTTTAATTGGCACAACGCGCATTGTCAGGCCAAGACTGTCGATGTTGCGTGGTGATTCAATTTCAATTGTCTGAAAATAAGACTTTTCAATCGGTTCAATAATAATGCGGCTGCGGTCGATAAGTAGGCGATGTGTGGCCGATTGGAATGTATTGCCCGATTTCTGCCCAACAGTTTTCATAATGTCTTCAGTTTGCGAACTATTGAATCCGAAGGGTCTGATGCATTCATACAGCACCGCTTCGGCAAACTGTTGTTGCATAAGTCTTTCCGTATCGATAATGGTGTGCATGCCATCGGTTTTTAGCACTTCGACAGAAACCTTTTCCACATACCAATTATATATGTCTGCCGCCTGGCGGATATGATTGAAATTCTTCGACATACGTTCTTCAAACGCAGGATTCAACTCTTTCAGCACGGGCACAATGCGGTGGCGAATGATGTTTCGCTGATAGTCGTCGGAAAGGTTGGTGCTGTCGGTTCGGAAGGCAAGGTTGTTGAGCCGCGCGTATTCTTCAATATGGCTACGGGTTGCAAAAAGTAGCGGCCGCGCAATGTTGCCGTTGATGGCTGCAATGCCCGTCAGACCGTTGATGCCAGTGCCGCGCGTAAGGTTGAGCATCAGAGTTTCGATATTGTCGTTCAGATGATGAGCCGTCAAGATGCGGTCGAAATGATGTTCGGCGGCCAGTTGGGCGAACCAGTTGTAGCGTAGTTCGCGTGCGGCCATCTCAACCGACAACTTATGCTCATCGGCGTAAGCCAGAGTATTAAAACGGATGCTGAAAAACGGCATTTGGTATTTTGCAGCCAGTTGACGCACAAACTCTTCGTCGCCATCGGCATCGGCACCGCGCAACTGAAAATTACAATGCGCCACCGCCATCTTCAGCCGACATTGTGCCAGCAGATGCAGCATCACAACCGAATCGGCGCCACCGCTCACCGCCGCAAGCAGACTGTGGCTGTGGTCGAACAGACCGTTCAGACTCACAAATTGTTTGAACTGCTGAAGCATCATCGTTTTTTTTGCCAAAAGTAGCAAATCGGTGCAGATTTGGTGTGTGTGCAAGAAAAGTTATCAGACGCGGCGGTTCAATCGATAAAAATGATAGGTTTGCTTTGTAAAAACGAAAAAATGAAGGTTTTGTTCTTATCGGCCTGGTATCCACATCGTTATGATGCGATGTGGGGTTTGTTCGTACGCAAGCACGCCGAAGCGGTTTCGCGTTTCGCTGATGTTTGTGTGCTTTATTTGTTTGCCGATGAGAATGTTAAACAATTCGACATTATAGAACAGATAACCAACAGTGTACGAGAAGTTTACGTCTATTATCCGTTTACAAACAAACCCGTTTTGCGGCCGCTGACAAAGGCGGTTAGTTACGTCAGGGCTTTTTGGCGCGGATTTGCGGTTGTACGACAGAATTTTGGTTTGCCAGATGTGGTTCAGGCTAACGTGCTCACTCGCAGCGGCGTTTTGGCATATTGGCTCAAACGGCGGTTCAGTATACCATATATTATAGTTGAACATTGGACAAGATATCTACCACAAAACTTTAATTATAAAGGAATTGCACGAAAAATAATGACACGCAAATGCGTTAATAATGCTTCGTGCGTTTTGGCCGTCAGCAATATGCTACGCACGGCAATGCAAAATTGCGGGTTAAATAATGGCAACTTTCAAATCGTTGATAATGTCGTAGATGACTTCTTTTATGAAGCACAAAAATCCAACACGGAACATCGATTCAGATTCCTTCATATTTCGTGTTTCGAAGAGCCGCATAAAAATGTCAAAGGAATATTGAACGCCACAAAACAATTATTGCAACAACGCGCTGATTTTGAGTTGGTTCTTATCGGCACAGGGCAGGATTGGCAAGATGTTGTTCAATATGCCAAAGAATTGGAACTACCCGACAACGTTGTACGCTTTGTCGGTGAACAGACGCCAGCGAAAGTGTGCCGGTATTTTGCTGAAAGTGACGCACTTGTGATGTTTTCACGATACGAGACAGCTGGCATAACTTTCTGCGAGAGTTGGGCAACTGGCACGCCTGTCATCAGCACTTCGGTTGGCATCATACCCGATTGTATGACAGACAATAACGGCATTTTAGTGGCTATGGAAGACGAAAATGATTTGTGTGCAAAAATGTCGTGGATGATTGATAATCACGCACAATTCGATGCTGAAAAAATCCGCCAAACGGCGCAACGCTACACATATAACAGCGTAGGAAAACGATTGTACGACATTTATTGTCAAACACTTAAAAATGGCTGAACCTATATTTGTCATTCTTTAGCAGCCAATCCGTTTTCATACTTCCCAATCAGTCCCCAATACCAAACAAACTGTGCTAAAATTGCCACAAAACCGCCTGTGCTATAACCAATTACGGCAATCAGGAAATCGCCGCACAAAATGCCAACCGCGAGCCCGACGATTCGTAGTACGAAGGTCAGCAACTCAAACAGAAAACCAATTTTCTGCTTCTTGAAAATATCTGACAGATAGCAAATTGGCCCGACCAATGTCGTCATAAAAATCCACGGAAGCATTGCCCGAATGTAAGTGCCAGTTGTCTGCCAACCATCGCCTAAAAGCCACGCAGTTAGTTGTGGCAGAACAAAATACAAAATTGCGAACGCAGGTGCGACAATCAGCGTGGTTCTCACTGTCAGTTTTCGGAAGAATCCGCGAATGCTCTCGCCGCGCTGCACACGTCGCGTTGTATCTTGAAAAAACACCTGGAATACCGACCTTATAATCAGATTGATAGGCGTAAACGCCAATGTCAGAGCCATTCCGTAAAAACCGATTTCAGTCAGGCTGAAAAATGGTGTGAGAAGCAGTATCGGCAGGTTGCTGCTGACATAATTCACAATGGACCGCGGTAGCGAGTATTTCGGGAAATTGGCATACTCGCGGGCCATCAGGCGGCACTCGGCGCGGTCGAAAGTGAGCAGCGGACGAATGGCGGTGCGGAAAGTGGCGGCAACGTTGGTGGCAAGTGCGATAATTGGCGCCAAAACCGAACCCACAATCAGACCGTTGCGCAGAAAATTAGCAAGCCCCCATTTCAATCCCGCGCCTGTGGTGCATTGTGTTATCTGATAAGCACTTACCGATGTAAAACGCTCATTGCGCGTGTGCCAGTAGTTGAGCAGCGTCCAAACTGAAAGAACAAAAATGTAAATAGGTAGCATCCAATAACTTGCCGTCAGTTGCGGTGCGTTCAGCAAGGCGGAAATATGGCTTGCAAACGGAATCGATAACACAAATATCAGACTGACAATCAGCGTGATGATAAACCCAACGTGAAAGCACGCCACACCGCTTTTCTCACTTTTCGGCAGCATAATCGAGTTTTGGTATTCGGCAGTGGCGAACAGTGTGGCAATGCCGCCAATTGTCAGGAACATATTCAGCGTGCCAAAGTCTTCGGGCGAGTAGAGCCGCGTCAGAATAGGATAAATCGCGAGCCCGACAGCCTGCGCTATAACGTTGGCAGTCAGTAGTTTCGATGTGTTTTTGACTATGCTTGAGTTCATTGAATTCGCCTTTTCTGATTTGCGCAAAATCACATCTTTGTCGCCACCACACAAACTTTTTTCTCTTTTTTCACGTTGCCGTCAAGGTCGAACAACTCGCAGTAAATCACATAGATGCCCGTTGGAACACGGCGATTGTTATTATCAAGGCCATCCCACGCCCAGAAACCGCTTGTGCCAAGCAATTGGTTGTTTGCCAACGTGCGCATTTTCAAGCCTTTAGCATTAAAAATGGTAACATTGGCCACGTAGCCTGCTTCGTCGGTGTTGTAGGCTATTTCGAGTTGGTCTTCAAAGCCGTCGTTGTCGGGCGAGAAGACTTCGTTGTTGAGACTCACGAGCGCTTCGCTGTCGGTTGAGATGGGGCGTGCGGCCGAGTTTGGCAGTCCAGGCGTGGCCCAACCAACTTGTTCCGACGCCGAATGCCAGTTGCCAGGATTGTCGGCAGGCTGCTCATTATCAATTCGTTCAAGGCTAACACCATTCAAATCTTTCAGCAGTCCGAAGTGCATTTTGCTTGAGTAATTCACTTCGTCGAAAATGTTGCCAGCAGTGTCGGCAAGCACAATATTGCCTTCGCCGTCGGGCATCGACGGCAGTGAAGCCACTTGGTATAACTCGCCGTGGCGGTAGGTTGCGGCAATGTTGGCAATGTCGGTTGAAACGGCTATATAACTGTTTGGCAGCAAAATAGAGCCAAAACCATCGATTGCTTTCGGGGTTTTCAGATTGCCGTCGGCGCGGGTAGCCAGCACTAGGCCCGCAATGTTTATGGCGTGGTCAGAGCGGTTGAAGAGTTCCACAAAATCGGCACCGTTGGGGTATGGATTGAACAATATCTCGCTGATTATCAAATCACCAGTTTCCGCTTTCCGCGGCAAGGCAAATCGAACGGTGTTCGCGGCCATTCGGTTTCCTGCAATGTCGGTCAAAGTGGAATCAACGGTCAGCGTATACGTCTCATTTTCAGATAGAAAATCATTAAGAATGGTAATGACCATAGTCAAGTCTTTGGCAGAAGTGTATGCGTAAGTGAAATGGTAGCCAACAGGCTCAATATTAAGCATTTCGTGATGACCATCGATTGTAACTGGCTCACTGAAATAGAGTTGCAGAGTGTTTTCGTCAACAGGCACGGCACGCAAAAGTCGCGGTTTAATGTTATCGACAATCGTTTGATTTATAGAATTTTGCGCGCAAGGTGTGCCACCTGCCGAGTTTTCGGTTTGTGCCCAGTTAGCCGCCGATTCGTCGGCATTGTCAACATCGATTCGCTCAAGCGAGTAGCCGCCCGCAGCCTTCAGGTCGTCGGCAAACCAACTCTGCTTGTAATTGGTTTGGCAAATGGGGTCGGCACCGTTCTTGCAAATGGTGATGCTGCCAGATTGTGGCAAGGCGGGCATCTTACTCACATTCACCACGTTGCCGTATTTCTGCATATCGTTATCGCCGCTCACTTTGGTTAGAATGGCGTAACTTTTCGCGCCAATCATTCCATCGTCGATATTGTAATATTTGTTGCCAATGATAATATTGTAGTCAACCAGATAAATGTCGAACGGACTGCGGTTGTAGAGTTCAATCCATTCATTTTCAGGCAGTCCCGCCGACGGTTCGGGCGTGGCCATAATCTCGCTAATCACCAAATCGTATAGTGCGGCTGGATGGTAAATGAATTGTATCGTAGTGTCTTTCATTATGTTACCGCATTCATCGGCAAGATTGGCAATGCGGATTTCGTGCGGTGCATCGGCGCTGTATGGCGCATTGTAAACAAGCGTTAACTTACTGTTTTCGAATGTTGTAGAGCCAATTTTATACTTGTTGTCCAACAGATAATTGGCGGCGTTTGTCAACGATTTCGTTGTGGGCGTTTCCGAGAACTCGAGCCGCAACTGATTGTCGGTCAGCGGAACAAGGTTCTCGATTCTGACAGGTGTTTTGTCTATGTTTTTAGCATACACAGAGTTACGTTGTCCTGGTGTGCCGCCGCGCTTGTCGGTTGAGTAGGCCCAGTTGCGCCAGCCGCTACACATATTATCATAGTCGATGCGCTCGAACGACCAACCGCCGTTGTTTTTTTCGGCATCGTAAATAGATGTGGATGAATAAGTTAGACTGTCGATAATGCGGCCTTCGGGCGAAACGAGTTGCAAAGTGCGCCCCGTGTTGGTCAGGTGCGACGATGTGATGGCGCCCACCGTTTTGCCATACGTTGCGAAAGTGTCGGCGGCAGCGGCTGTTGTTATAATCAGATATTCGCCGCTATTTATCACCGAATCAGGAAGTTTGCGAACAACATCGCTGATGTTAAGCGTCCAGCCTTTCAGTTCGATGTTACGATTGCTGCGATTGTAGATTTCCAAATAGTCGGCGTTGGGTAGCATCCAATCGGTGGGATTGAACATCAACTCGTTGAATACCAAATCGTAAGGTTCGGCTGGCGCAGTGTATTTGAATGTCGTGCTTTGCGGTTCCATTGCTGCGCCTTTCACGTTTTTCACACCCGAAACCGTCAGTTGGTGAACGCCGTCGCCGATGGTGCTTGTTTTTAGCGTAACACGTTGTGGTTCAGTTTGGTTGAATACTACTTCGTCGATTGTCACGCCTTCAATCAAGTAGTTGCCGCGGTCGGTTGCCGAAGCGGCATCAATGGCGCACGAAAACTCAACGCTGATGGTGCGATTATCGCTGCAAACCGCTGAAACTAAAGCAGGTGGCGCAATCTGGCGTGTGATGGTGGTGTTGCCGAACCAGAACATTCCCGCGCGCGTTTTCGTGAAAACGAAACAATAACCGTGGCAAGGTAGATTATTATAGGTGTCGTCGATGAAATCGTCGCCCCAAACAGTGTCGTGCGATGTGGTTGGATTGACAACATAGTTCAGCGTCCAACTACCTTTGGACGAGCGAGTTACAATCACGCCGACTTCCGACTGCGCCGTCCAAACGTAGCGCGTCTGGCAGAGCAGAGTTTTGGTTCCGTTTGCGTCGATGCGGTACATCGCCAGATTCTTCGTGCTTCCCGAAAGGCAGACACCCACTGCGTAACCTTTTATCTTTTTGTTATTTAGGTTGCTGTCCGACGCCATCAGCCAATAATGGAATCGGTTCGATGTTGTGGGCTCAAATGTCGATTTCATTGTAAACTGCCAAATGGTTGTGCCATTGTAAAATAGGCTGTCGCTGACTTGTGCCGTCACAAAACTGGTTCCGCCAACGCCTTCAAGATTATGTTTGATGCACGAATCATCTGTAATCCAATCGGTTACATTGTCCCAACTGGCCAAAGCATCGGTGCCAACGGCATCGGTAAAAATGGTATCGGCAGATAACTGATTGTAATCCAGCGTGATTTCAGTTGCGAGCAATGTATTTTGCCAGCCAAAAAATATTGACAGACAAATTAAACAGAGAGAAAATTTTTTATTCATCTTTGTACGATTTCAAAAAAGCGATGCGTTTGAATATATCTTTTTGATAATCAATATATTTTAAAACATCGGTTTTAAATTTCGAATCGAGTTAAAGATAGAAAATTATTAATAAAAAATTTAGACTATGAAGATAGCCGTTGTTGGTGCCAGCGGTGCCGTTGGCCAGGAATTTTTGAAGATTTTGAACGAGCGAAATCTTCCGATTGACGAGTTAGTGCTGTTCGGGTCGGCCCGCAGCGCTGGAACTTCTTACGAATTCAAGGGTAAGAAAATTGTAGTTAAAGAGTTGAAACACAACGATGATTTCAAAGATATCGACATTGCTTTGACATCGGCGGGCGCCAGCACTTCGAAGGAATACGAGAAGACCATTACAAAATATGGCTGCATTATGATTGACAACTCGAGCGCGTTCCGTATGGACACCGACGTGCCTTTGGTTGTGCCCGAAGTGAACCCCGAAGATGCGCTGAACGCACCGCGCAACGTGATTGCCAACCCGAACTGCACAACCATCATTATGGTGGTGGTTATGAAGGCTTTAGAGCAGTTGTCGCACATCAAGCGCGTGCACGTGGCAAGTTATCAGAGCGCAAGTGGCGCTGGCGCGATGGGTATGGCTGAACTCGACCAACAGATTAAGGATTATGCTGCAGGCAAAGAACTGACAGTCAATAAATTCTCATCGCAGTTGCTTTACAACGTCATTCCGCACATCGATGTCTTCACCGACAACGATTACACCAAGGAAGAGATGAAAATGTACAACGAGACCAAGAAGATAATGCACTCAGACATTGCCGTGAGCGCCACCTGCGTGCGCGTTCCCGTGATGCGTGCCCACTCTGAAGCCGTTTGGTGCGAGACCGAAAAGCCAGTTTCGCCTGCCGATTTCCGTGCCGCTTGCGCGAAAGCCGCTGGTGTGACGGTTGTCGACAACCCAGCCAACAAAGAGTACCCAATGCCGCTCTTCGTTGCAGGTCAGGACAATGTGTCGGTAGGCCGCATCCGTACCGACATTGCCAATCCCAACGGCATCACCTTCTGGTGCGTTGGCGACCAAATCCGCAAGGGCGCCGCTTTGAATGCCGTGCAGATTGCTGAATATCTGATTTCGAAGAAGTTTAAATAAGATTGAAGGTACAAGTTACAAAGTATAAGTAACAAGTATCAGCCAAAAACCGCCGCAGCCAATGGTTGCGGCGGTTTTTTGTTTGCTATGAGAAAATCGTTCCGAAAAACAATATTTTATCTGTTGCCGTCTAACTCTCATTTTGCAAAAAACATATATTTGCAATACATCAAATTTAAAAATTGACATCTATGGGACTTTGGGATAAGATTACTGGCGAGTTTATAGACATCGTCGAATGGATTGAAGATGGCCAAAAAGCGGAACTTGTTCACCGCTTCGAACGCTATGATAATGAGATAAAAAACGGAGCCAAACTCACCGTGCGCGAGTCGCAGATTGCGGTTTTCATCAACGAGGGCAAACTGGCCGACATATTCACGCCGGGAATGTACACGCTGACAACCGAGAACCTGCCGATTCTCTCGACACTGAAAGGTTGGAAATACGGCTTCCACAGCCCGTTCAAGGCCGAAGTGTACTTTGTCAGCACAAAGCAGTTCACCAACCTGCCTTGGGGCACGGCTACACCTATTATAGTAGAGGACCCGCAACTTGGCCCGATGCGAATCGGGGCTCGCGGTAACTTCTCAATTCAGGTGAACGATGTCTCGAAATTCATTCTTGGCATTGTTGGTACCGATGGCAGTTTCACCGCCGACAAAATCAGCGACCAACTTCGCGCGATTGCTGTTACGCGTTTCAGCGACATGCTTGGCGAATGCGGACTGTCGTTTGCAAAACTGTCATCGCAGCTGAACGAGCTGTCGAAATACTGCGAGGAGCACATCGGCCCCGAGTTTGGCGAGTATGGCCTGCTTCTGACAAAATTCCTGGTTGAGGCCGTCAAACTGCCGAAAGAGGTTGAGGAGGCACTCGACAAACGCTCGAGCATGGGCATCATTGGCGACATGAACAAATTCATCCAATACCAGACTGGCGAATCGATGATGGCTGCGGCCAACAACCCGTCGGGTGGCGGCGCTGCTGCCGGCATGGGCATGGGTATGGGTTTCGGCATGGCCAACCAAATGATGAACTCGATGAACCAGCAACAAATGATGCAGCAACAGCAGATGATGCAACAGCAACAATATCAGCAACCTCAACAACAGATGGCTCCGCCTCCGATTCCGTCGGCAGTGGCGTTCTTTGTGGCTGTTAATGGGCAGCAAACGGGTCCGTTCGATATGAGTACGCTGTCGCAAATGGCTGCTAACGGGCAATTTACACGCGAATCGCTGGTATGGAAGCAGGGAATGCAGGCTTGGACAGCCGCCGCTCAGGTGCCGGAACTCAACAATGTGTTCGGCTCGGTTCCGCCTCCGGTGCCTCCGGTCATGTAATTTCACTTAAAGTGGAAAACAAATTGTAAGACTCTATGACACAGATATATGCCAATGCGTATATCTGTGTTTATATGTTTGATTTTCAATCAAAAAATGGATACTGAAAACACATTCGAATTTGAAGAGAACCTGTCGGATACCAACCAACAGGAACTTGTGTGCAGCGCATGCGGCGGACATTTGAAATTCGATCCCGCAACAAACAAACTGAAGTGCGATGCTTGTGGCGCCGAATTCGACATCGAAGCATCGGACGAAGAAGTCAACGAACTGGATTTCAACAAGTACGTTGAAGAGAATTTGGGTTCCATTGAAACGCAGACTCTGCACACCGTTGAGTGCGAGAATTGCGGTGCGCACGTCACTTTTGATGAGAATGTGGTTTCTGACCGATGCCCATTCTGCGGGACTATCTTGGTGGTTACCAATACTGTAGCCGCCACGCAGATTAAGCCCGGCTCGCTGCTCCCGTTCGGGCTCGACAAGCAACAATCGTTCGACAAGTTCAAAGCCTGGATAAAGGCGCTTTGGTTCGCACCAAACGACCTGTCGAAAAGAATGACCGATATTAAGGAACTACAAGGCATTTACGTGCCATACTGGACATACGACACCGACACCAACACCAGTTACTACGGTCAGCGTGGAACATACTACTACACCACCGAAACGTACACCGTGAACGTGAACGGCAAGACAGAAACACGTACGCGCCAAGTTCGCCACACGCGGTGGACACCGGTTTCGGGCTCGGTGCATATTTTCTTCGACGATGTGCTTGTGATGGCCAGCAAATCGCTCTCCCAAAAGCACGCTAACGAGTTGGAACCATGGGATTTGGAACATCTTGTCCCGTACGATGAGAAATATTTGAGCGGCTTCAGAACCGAGACTTATCAAGTTGACCTCAAAGACGGATTCGAGACCGCTAAAAAGCAGATTGATAACAAAATATATCGAGCCATCAGAAACGATATCGGTGGCGATGAACAGCGCGTTACAAGCAAAAACACCAGTTACAGCGCCATCACATTCAAGCACATTCTGCTGCCGGTTTACATTAGCGCCTATCGCTACAACGACAAAGTGTATCAAATACTTGTGAATGCTCGCACGGGCGAGGTGCAAGGTGACCGCCCATACAGCGTATGGAAGATTATCTTCTTTTCAATCTTCTCGATTTCGGCGGCTTGGCTGGCAGCATATCTGATGGGATTCTTTGAAGATATGTAATTGAAAACTAGTATACTATTTTTTTACTCATAATCAAACACAGCATGAAAACAAACACTTTGTTGAAACGTATCTTCCCGTTAGTTGTCATAATTGCGCTGCAACTGCTGCCCAAAATGTCCTATTCTCAAGACGAGGTGTTTGTTGACCCCAACCAGCCTGAAATAGACAGTTTGCTGAATGCCGTAAAGCCTGATTCGCCCGACAGTGTTAAGGCAAAGAATTATTCGAGGATATCGCATATTGCCTGTAACTATGACACATGTCAGAAATATGCATATCTCTCGCTTGAGTACTGCAAGGAGGCGGATACACTTTTGAGGGCATTAAATTATGGTTATATTGCTTTCGCGTCATATATGAAAGACGAGTCGCGTAAAGCGCTTCAATACCGTCTTAAGGCAGTCGAATTATTCGATAAACTTTCAAAAAAGTGGCAAGCCGCGGCAACATATATTCATATTGGCAACTGCTATTTGGATTTGAATATCAAAGACAGCATTTTTTATTATTACAACAAGGCGATATTGTATTTCACGGAAATACAAGACACCAATCTTCTGATTTCATCATATAACAATCTGGGTCAGATATATTGTAATATGTCTTTGTATGCCAGTGCTGAACAAAACTTCCAAAAGGCGTTAAACTATAGTTTGGCCATAAACGACACGACGCAGATAGCACTAACTTATTGCTTGCTGGGTAGAGCCATCGGTTTCCAATCCGACACGATGACAATCTATGCGGTCGAAAATCTGAAAAAATCTGTACGCCTCTACGAAGCAAAAAAGAATGTAACACATCATGATGTTGAACATAAAAACGATGCGTATATGGGGCTTGCCGAAGCCTATATCAAAATTGCCAATCGGACAGGAAAGAAAGCGTACGCCGACAGTTGCAATATGTTCATTAAAAAGATTGGTAATTATTATCTTACAGTTGGTTCGAATGCGAACTATGTTCACTGCCGTTACTGCTATGTCGATTATCTTATCTTCTACAAAAGATACAATGATGCACTTTCGGTGTTGCTTGGGTTGGAGAAGTATCAGGATAACGACCGCGCAATATCCGCATATGAGGATTACTACAATTATTTATATACAGTCTATTCAAACCTTGGCGACTACAAAAACGCTTTAAAATACCATGAGAAATACATGGAATATAAGATGGCGTATGTCAACGATAGTACCCTCAACTCAATAAAAGATGCAGAAGTTGAACGCACCCACATGCTTGATTCCGTTAATCACCATTACGAAACACTCCGCATTGAGGCTGAGCACCAGAATGAAATGCTGCGGTCGCGGGTAAAGACACGAGTCTTGCTGAGCATCGCGTTGCTGGTAATACTCATTGTCGTCATCATGTTCTTCTTCTATAAGACTACCAAAGAGAACGAGGAGAACAAGTTGCGGAACAAGGCTCTCGAAACCGAGCGCTCGCTGCTGCGTACGCAGATGAACCCGCATTTCATTTTCAACGCGCTCAACTCCGTGCAGAGTTACATTCTCGGCAATAACACACAGGAGGCTGTAGGATTTCTGTCGAAGTTTGCCAAGCTGATGCGCATGATTCTCAACAACTCGATGGTGCAGTCGGTTACGCTGAGCAACGAATTGCAGTCGCTGAGTCTCTACCTTGACCTTGAACGGGCGCGCTTCAATAATAAGTTTAATTACCGCATCGATATCGACGACAATGTTGAGGAAGAACTTCTGAATGTACCGCCCATGCTGGTTCAGCCGTTTATTGAGAATGCCATCATTCATGGACTGATGCACAAAACCGGCAACGATGGACTTATTACCATAAAAATCAGCGAGAATGACAGTAGCAGCATTGTTTGCCAGATAACAGACAATGGAGTAGGGCGCAAGGTTGCCGCCGAACTTGAGAAGAACAACGAGCGCAAGCATAAGTCGGTTGGCATGCAACTTACCCGTGATCGTCTGCGCGACTTGAACAAAGAGGCCAACGCTCAAATATCATGCACCATCACCGACCTTGAAGATGAAGCCGGCAATGCGCTTGGCACGCAGGTTACTATCATCATTCCGGTAGTGGAGGAGGATGAGAACGCGTAAGGTGTAAGAAACAGTTTCCGTGCGAGTTGCATTATATAGTAACGCTTCTGTTATAAAATAATCTATACGTTGATGGGTTAGGGTGCAGAACGAACATTTTGACTTGTGTTTTTCCGATATCCGTAATCTCTTTTTGATGTATAATGTCAATTTGACATTATGTTTATTTGGTATATTATACTAGGTGTCAATATTGTAATATTTAAACCGTATTTTTAATGTGTCAAATTGACATTAAGCAACCTCTAAAAAGTGGACAATAATTCCACTTTCGGGCATTGGCACAAAAGTTGAAAATGTATGGGCGTTTTCGATTTAGAAACAATGTAAAACTAAAATATGGAGGATTTGATTATGAAACTCGCAAGATTTAACAATTACCAACCGTCGGTATTCGACCCATTCTTCGACACCGATTTGTTTGATTGGGCAAACCGCAACTACTCTGAAACCAACACCACAGTGCCTTCAGTGAACATTAAAGAGAACGCCGACGCGTTCAACGTTGAAATGGCTGTTCCGGGGTTCGACAAAAAGGACTTCAACGTCAAACTCGACCACAACGTTCTGACCATCTCGTCGGAGAAAAAGGTTGAGAATGAGCACAAAAACGGCGAGCATTTCACCCGTCGCGAGTTCAGTTATCAGTCGTTCAGCCGCTCGTTCACGCTGCCTGAGGCTGCCAACGGCGACAAGATTTCGGCAAAATATGAGAACGGTATCCTGAACGTTGAGATTCCGAAACGCGAAGAAGCCAAGCCGAAACCAATGCGTCAAATCGCTATCGCTTAAAAGATTGAAAAATTAATGTCTAACAAATAAATGGAGGATTTGAACTATGACACTCGCAAGATTTAACAATTATCCGTCGTTGTTCGACCAACTGTTTGACACTGACCTGTTTGACTGGTCGAACCGCAATTACTCTGAAACCAACACCACGGTGCCTTCAGTGAACATTAAAGAGAACGCCGACGCGTTCAATGTTGAAATGGCCGTTCCTGGGTTCGACAAAAAGGACTTCAAGATTGCTCTCGACCACAATGTTCTGACCATCTCGTCGGAGAAAAAGGTTGAGAATGAGACCAAAGAAGGTGAGCGCTTCACACGCCACGAGTATAGTTATCAATCGTTCAGCCGCTCGTTCACGCTGCCAGAGGCCGCCAATGGCGACAAGATTTCGGCTAAGTAC
>JAEEGG010001117.1_pt1 | contig 74478 bp, 68 predicted proteins | sample 9134161 | NCBI WGS metagenome assembly JAEEGG01 (sample SAMN16246543, study PRJNA631951) | gut metagenome | biome: gut microbiome; feature: rumen; material: CR-attached | host: Bos | place: Iran: Karaj | collected 2018-10
TAGTGATAAGGACATGTTGCGGCAACGATCCTGTCCGGTTTAAAGCTTTTTTCTACCGTTAACTGCGCAAAAAGGCCGCGAATACGGCCCTCTTTCTTTTCCAGTTGTTTTTCGTATGCGATGTTGTTATAGCTGCAGCCTCCGCACTCAGAGGAGTGAGGACAGTCAAAAACATATTTATCATCCATGATCGTTCCTCTTTTCATGCGACTCAACGCTTATGTTACAACGTGCGGGTACCCGGTCCACCCGTTTGATCCTCACAGCCTTCGCTTCCAGCTTCCCGGCGTCAAAAGGAGCAGTATAGGGAACAATTCAAGACGTCCCGCAAGCATGTCAATGATCAGCACGATCTTCGAAAAGGGTGAAAAGAAACTGTAGTTACACGTCGGTCCGACCAGATTAAACCCGGGTCCCATATTATTAAGGGTTGCCAGTGTCGCAGTAAAGTTTGTCGTGAAATCGTGTCCGTCTATCGAAAGGAGTACGGTCGAAGCAGCGAGGAAGACGCAGAACACTGCTATATATGCGTTAGTCGCACGAACAACATCATGATCGACATCGGCACCGTCAACCTTTATCTTCTTGATGGCGCGCGGATGTATGAGCATCTGAAGCTGTTTCTTTATGCTCTTGCATATGATGAGCACACGGCTCATCTTGATACCGCCGCCCGTACTGCCCGCACAAGCACCCACGAGCATGATGAATATCAGCAGGCTCTTTGAGAATTCCGGCCATTTATCGAAATCCGCCGTCATATATCCCGTTGAGGTAAGAAGCGTTGAAACCTGAAATGCGCTCTGACGGATGTTTTCCGAAAAAGCAGAATAATAATTTCTCAGATCAAAGCAGATAAGCGCAACGCAGATCACATATACGCAGACATAAAGCCTTACTTCCGAAAGCTTAAGTGCGCTCTTAAACTTCCTGCGAAGGATTAGGAAGTACATGGCGTAGTTCACACCGCTCAGGAACATGAAAACGGTTATGGTCCACTGGATCGCGGGGCTATACGTCGAAATACTCGTATTGAGAACACCGAAGCCACCGGTACCGATCGTACCGAAAGTGAGGAGCAGACTGTCGTATACGGGAAGTCCGAGAACGACGAGGATTACAGCCTCCACAAAACCCATGGAAAGGTAGATGGCGTAGAGTATCTTGGCCGTATCCTTAAGTCTCGGAACAAGCTTGTCAACAGAAGGTCCGGTACTCTCCGCTTTCATAAGGTTCATGGAGTTACCGCCGAGCATCGGAAGGAGCGCACCGAGGAATACAAATACGCCCATGCCGCCGAGCAGATGGGTAAAGCTTCTCCAGAAAAGATTTGTGCGGCTAAGAGCTTCAACGTCCGTCAGGATCGAAGCACCGGTCGTCGACAGACCCGAAGAAGTCTCAAAAACCGCATCTATATAGTTGGGTATATCGCCTGATATAACAAATGGAATAGCTCCAAACAGACTCATAAAGATCCATCCGAGTCCCACGACAAAGAAGCCTTCCTTAAGGAAAAGGCCACCTTTTTTCGGTTTACGGATCGACATGAGAGTTCCGACAGCAAGGCATATGCCCATGGTGATAAGATACGCCCAAATGTCGCTTTCCCCGTAGATGATCCCGACGATGACCGGGAAAACGAGGAAACAGCCTTCCGCCTGAAGGATCCTTCCGAGTATGTACCTGACAACACCGTAATTCACACTAAACTCCTCTTTGCACTCGTATCAGCAACTGCTTTTTCAAAAAACAGGACCAAAGCCCGATGACCACAGATCAATCAACTATATCATCAAGATTATGGATCTCGGATCCGTTATGGATGACGATGACCCTGTCCCCGACCTCGATCTTGTCGTGACCACCGGGGATGATGATCTTGTCTCCTCTCGTGATGCAGCAGACAAGCACGTTCGACTTCTTCCTGAGGCTTGCGAGCTCGATGCCGACAACCTCGCTCTTCTTGGTAACGACGAACTCAAGTGCCTCTGCCTGATCAGAAAGCTTTCTGAAATTCTCGATATTGCTGCCCATCGTGTACTGTAGCGAACGTACGTACTGGATGATCAGGTTTGTTGAGATGGTGTTCGGATTGATTATGGTATCAAGATCAAGCTGGTTGATGACCTCGTCAAAGTTGATCCGGTTGATCTTGGTGACCGTCTTCTGGGCATATTTACGCGCAAAAAGCGACAGGAGGATATTCTCTTCATCAATGTTCGTGAGCGCCGCAAAGCCCGAGGTATTCATGAGTCCTTCTTCAACAAGCAGGTCTCTGTCTGTTCCGTCACCGAATATGATGTCGGCATCAGGGATACCGGAGCTGAGGAACTCGCATCTCTCGCGCCTGCCCTCGATGATCTTGACATGGATGCCCGAATCGATAAGGATGTGAGCAAGGTAGTAACCGATCTTGCCGCCTCCGACGATCATAACATCGGAAACCTTCCTGGTTCCTACGCCGAATGTCCTGAAGAATTCATGTATCTCGCTTCTTGACGCAACAACTCCGAGGATATCGTTTTCCGCGATCACAAAATCACCGCCCGGGATGAGCACCTCATCGTTTCTGGTAACGGTTGCGACAAGGAGGTTACAGTGGTAATCGCTCCTGAGGGACATAAGCTTCGTGCCGACAAGCTTCGAGTCCGCAGGGATCTTGTAATGAACAAGCTCGATCTTTCTGTTCGAGAAAACATCGATACGGAGCGCGTTCGGGAAATTAAAGAGTCTTGCGATCTCTTCCGCGGATGTCATCTCGGGATTAAAGATAAGCCCGAGGTCAAGCTCCCTCTTGAAGAAGTCGATCTCGCCGTTGTAGATGGGGTTTCTGACACGCGCAACGGTCTTGCAGTTGCTGGCCTTCTTTGCGATGACGCAGCAGAGCAGGTTCGTCTCGTCGGAGTCCATGACGGCGATCACAACATCGGCTCTCTCAACGCCCGCGGCAACAAGCGTCGTGTAACTCGTACCGTCGCCCACAAGTGTCATGACATCAAGATTCGAAAGTGCTGACTTAAGTCTGTTTGAATCGTTGTCAATAACGGTGATATCATGTCCTTCGCTGTTGAGCTGCTCAACAAGCGCAAGTCCTACCTTTCCGCATCCAATAACGATAATCCTCATGTTTTCAAACCCTCTTACTGATCAATTAATGTCCGTTCGCTCTATAAAAGCGAGTATCTTGGCGATCATCCCGTCAAGCAGGGAACTCTCCACCGTAAAATCCGCCGTTCCTTCGTAAAAGGCACGTCTTTTCTCATAAAGAGTCTCGACTGAATTCCTGACCGAAAGAATCCTGCCCTCGACGGGCAGATCTTTAAGGTCTCGTTTAATGTATATGACCACGCCCGTATCTTTCATGGCCTTGCGGTTTTCTTCCCTGAGAATAACACCGCCGCCCGTTGCGATAACAAAGCCGGTCTTCTTCGAAAGTTCACCGAGTATTTCGCACTCTTTATCCCTGAATGCGGGCTCGCCCTCCGAAGAGATGTACTCGGAAGGCTGTCTACCGGTGACTCTTTCAAACTCCTCATCACAGTCGATAAAAGGAGCGGCCGTAGCGTTCGAAAGCCTGCGCCCGACCGTGCTCTTTCCGCTGCCGGGCATTCCGATAAGATAAATGTTCTTTTCTTTGAGCAGTCCTATCATTTAGAAAGCTCCGCATCTATAGCTGCCGCAGCAGTCTTGCCCGCACCCATCGCAAGGATAACGGTAGCTGCGCCGGTAACGGCATCTCCGCCCGCATATACATGATCGCGTGATGTGAGGCCGTCCTCGTTGACAACGATACCACCCTTCTTGTTGATCTCAAGTCCTTCTGTGGTCGACTTGATAAGAGGGTTCGGAGATGTACCGATAGCCATGATAACGCAGTCAACATCAAGTACGAACTCGGATCCTGCTTTCTCAACAGGGCTCCTTCTTCCGGATGCGTCGGGCTCACCGAGCTCCATCTCGATACACTTCATGCCGCAAACACTCTTTGTGTCGTCGCCGAGGATCTCAACGGGGTTATTGAGGAGCTTGAAGATGATGCCCTCTTCCATTGCATGCTCAACCTCTTCCTTTCTTGCGGGAAGCTCATCGAGCGATCTGCGGTATACGATATAAACTTCTTCGGCACCGAGTCTCTTTGCACATCTGCATGCGTCCATAGCCACGTTTCCGCCGCCGACGACAGCAACCTTCTTTGCTCTCATAACAGGGGTATCGTTAACCTCTCTGTATGCCTTCATAAGATTGATACGTGTAAGGAACTCGTTAGCCGAGTAAACACCCTTAAGGTTCTCTCCGGGGATGTTCATGAACCTCGGAAGTCCTGCTCCGGAACCGATGAACACTGCCTCAAATCCCTTGTCAAAGAGCTCGTCGACTGTGATCGACTTGCCGATGACAACATTTGTCTCAAACTTAACTCCAAGGCTCTTTAAACCTTCGATCTCACCCTTAACGATAGCCTTGGGGAGACGGAACTCGGGGATACCGTAAACAAGCACGCCGCCTGCTGTGTGAAGGGCCTCAAATACAGTTACCCTGTATCCTTTCTTTGCGAGGTCACCCGCGCATGTAAGGCCTGAAGGGCCCGAACCGACGATGGCCACCTTCTTGCCTGTAGGCTCCTTAACAGAAGTGTTTGCCGACTTGCCGGCATTGTGAAGATCGGCAACGAAACGCTCAAGTCTTCCGATACCGACGGGATCGCCCTTAACTCCTCTCACACATCTCGACTCACACTGTTTCTCCTGAGGGCATACACGACCGCAGACAGCGGGAAGTGAGCTCGAGATCGAGATCACGTCATATGCGCCTTCAAAATCTTCCTGTCTGATCTTCTCGATAAAGCCGGGGATGTTGATACCGACGGGACATCCCTCGATACACATGGGTTTCTTGCAGTTGAGGCATCTCGAAGCCTCATCGAGAGCCGTCTCTTTTGTATATCCGAGAGCAACCTCTTCAAAGTTTTTATTTCTGACATCGGGTGCCTGTACAGGCATCTCGTTCTTTTTAAGTGACATATTTGCCATGACTGTAATTCCTCTTATCCTTGTGTTTTCTGTTCAATTGCATGTAGTAACCGTAACTGCCGACCTTCTTTCTCCCGCGAAAACCCGTCCTGTGAAACGGGGCGTGGGACTCCGGGTCAACTTAATGCTTATATGGTCTCAGGCCTTCTGAGCGAAGAGATTGCATGTCTCTTCATAGGCATGACGCTCAAATTCCTTGTACATGCCGCCTCTGCTCATTGCCTCGTCGAAGTCAACGAGATGTCCGTCGAACTCGGGTCCGTCGACACATGCGAACTTAGTCTCACCGCCGACAGTAAGTCTGCAGCCGCCGCACATGCCTGTTCCGTCGATCATGATGGGGTTCATGCTGACAACAGTCTTGATGTTGTACTTCTTTGTAACTGCGCAAACGAATTTCATCATGATAAGAGGACCGATCGTTATGACCTCGTCAAACTGTTCGCCTGCTTCGATAAGCTTCTCGAGAGCGTTGGTAACAAGACCCTTCTCACCATAGCTGCCGTCATCTGTCATAACGATATAGTTATCGCTTGCAGCCCTGAATTCATCCTCGAGGATAAGGAGATCCTTTGTCCTGAATCCGACTATCGATGTAACATGTGTGCCCTGCTCATGGAACTTCTTTGCAACGGGAAGTGCGATCGCACATCCGACACCGCCGCCGACAACTGCAACCTTCTTGATGCCTTCCGTATGTGTGGCGCGTCCGAGAGGTCCCACGAAATCCTGTATGTAATCACCCTCATTCTTTTCATCGAGCTTTCTGGTGGTTGCACCTACGATCTGGAAAATGATGGTGACCGTTCCCTTTTCCCTGTCGTAATCGGCAACAGTGAGCGGGATACGCTCGCCTTCTTCATCAACTCTCAGAATGATGAACTGGCCGGGCTGTGCCTTCGCGGCAACGAGCGGCGCTTCAATGTCCATCAGTGTGACGGTGGGGTTAAGCTTTTTCTTTAAAACTATTTTGTACATTTCCTTATTCTTCTCCTCCTCTGGAATGTTAGCCTGTTTATGTTATTACACTTACCTGTGTATTGGCGTTATAATTATAACTCGGACTGTTTCATCCGAAGCGTTCACTTCTCGGGCGGTTTCATCCCGAAATGTTCACTTCTCGGGTGGCTTCATCCCGAAATGCTTATATCCTTCGGCAGTAACGATACGGCCTCTGGGCGTACGTGCGATAAGTCCGGTCTGTAAGAGGTAAGGTTCGTAAACCTCTTCTATCGTACCCGGATCCTCACCGATCGTGGTCGCTATGGCATCGATCCCGACGGGTCCACCGCCGAACTGCCTGATCATGGTCTCTATCACCGATCTGTCGGTGTTGTCGAGTCCGATCGGATCGACTTCCATAAGGTCGAGTGCTTCCTTGGCTACCTTAGCCGTGATGCGTCCGTCAAAACGGACCTGAGCGAAGTCACGGATCCTCTTTAGGAACCTGTTAGCAAGTCTGGGTGTGCCTCTCGACCTGCGGGCAAGCTCAAGCGCGCCTTCGTCGTCGATCTCAACCCTGAGCAGATGAGACGAACGTTTTATGATGGTGATGAGCTCATCGACCGTATAAAAATCAAGTCTGCTCACTATCCCGAACCTGTCCCTGAGGGGCGCCGAGAGCATTCCGGCACGTGTCGTTGCTCCGACAAGCGTGAAGTGCGGCAGGTCAAGCCTGATCGTTTTGGCCGAAGCACCGCTTCCGATGATAATGTCTATATAGTAATCCTCCATCGCCGAGTACAAAAGCTCTTCAACCTGGCGGCTGAGTCTGTGTATCTCGTCGATGAAAAGGACTTCTCCTTCTCTGAGTTCGTTGAGGATGGCAGCCATGTCACCCTGCTTTTCGATAGCCGGTCCCGATGTTGTCCTGAACCCCGCTCCCATCTCCGCGGCGATGATCCCCGCAAGTGTCGTCTTTCCGAGACCCGGAGGTCCGAAAAGAAGCACATGATCAAGCGTTCCGCCTCGGGCAAGGGCCGCCTTGATGTAGACGCTCAGATTGTCCTTGACCTTTTTCTGTCCGATGTAGTCATCGAGTAGTTTGGGCCTCAAGCCTGTCTCCACACCGACATCCTCTTCGGTAAATTGTGTCGTTATCATCCTCTTGGGCATAACTTCTCCTCTTTAAATGCGGGTTATACCCGCATTTTATTCCTCGCGAAACAGTTCAAGTAAGAGTAGTAGGTTCCATTTGATCTATAAGCCCTTACGGACCCTAAGAGCCTCTTTTATGAGCTCCTCAACTGTCATCGTATCGGTGATCTCCACCTTTCCTGTGGAAGTCTTGGCCTCCTGCTTCGAGTATCCGAGAGCCATGAGTGCTTCCATAGCTTCCACCCGTAGGATCTCGCTCCTCGTCTCGGCATGAGCTTCATCTTCGGCCTCATGCATTTCGGGTTCGATGTCTTTATATGATGCAGACATGAGTCTGAATTTATCCTTAAGCTCGATCACAAGCTTCTGTGCCGTCTTGGCACCGATACCGGGCGCCTTTGATATGGACTTTGAGTCCTCGGCTGCGACCCTCATAAACAGGTCTCTTACCGAGAATGTCGAAAGTATGCTCATCGCACCCTTGGGGCCGATACCGCTCACGGTGATCAGATGCTTGAAAACCGCCAGCTCATCCCTGTACAGAAATCCGTAAAGTGCGGCTCCGGCGTCCGAAAAATGAGTGTGTATGTAAAGCTCTACCTCACCGTCGGCCGAAAGAAGGTAAGCCGCGAGAGATCCTGTTACGAACACCTCGTAACCGACACCTCCCACATCGATGATGACGGACCCGCCGTCATGCTCGTAAACCATTCCTCTGAGATACGAAATCATATCTGCCCGAACTCTCCTCTTTACTGTTGCTTTGTCTTAAAAGTACTGCCCCGTATCTTCAATCTGTCATGATACGCGCTATAAAAAGCGGTTCCCTCTTTTGCAGGGATCAAAGGCTTTCGAAAGTACCTTTTTTCAAAACGAAATCCCCGTCCTCCACATATTTAAGGATAAGAGAAGCCTTTATCCCGAGTCCCTCAGCCACCCTGATAGCGTTGCTGTTCGGGTACTTATCAAGATAATCCTTGATCTTCTCGTATATCTCCCTGTCAAGAGCCTTGCAGTTCTCACACGTAGAGGTGTATGTTCTGCTCGGGAAGCTCTTGTTGCAATGCTTGCAGGTACATAACATGATTCGCCTTTCCGCCGAAACGGCAGTTCACGGTCGCCTGTTACAAAAGGCTGGCAAACAGTGAAAGGATATGCTGCTTAAACTTCTCTGACAGCGGTCTGTTATTCCACTCCTCTAAGGTGATCTCGTGAGATAAAGAAAATGTCGTGCAGATGTCTTTCTTAACCTGCTCTATCGTATCCCTGTCCCAGAAGGCAACCTCGCACTCGTAGTGGAGGTAAAGACTTCTGTAATCGAGATTCACTGTGCCAAGCAGCCCGAAGCTGTCACTGATATAGCTCTTGGCGTGAATAAATCCCGGTGTGTACTCATAAATTCTTATCCCGGCCGTTAAAAGACGACCGTAACTGAGTCTGGTGAGCGCAAAAACGAATTTCTTGTCCGGGATGGCGGGTGTGATGATCCTGACATCGACGCCGCGCTTTCTTGCATCTATAAGCGCATTCGTAATCTCGTCTCCGACAACAAGGTACGGAGTCGTGATATAGAGGTAATCCTTAGCGCTGTGAATAAGATACCTGATCGTCGAAGGCACCGGAGTGCTGTCTATGTCGTCAGGTCCGTCGGCAAACGGGATACAGTAGACATTGTTCTCAATGTCGGACTTTCGTTTAAAAACGCTTATATCTTCGTCCGGCTTGCCTGTAGTAAGTCCCCACATCTCGAGGAACAGTGCGGAAAGCCCCCAGACCGCATCGCCTTCGATACGAAGTCCGTTGTCCTTCCAGTGACCGAAACGCTGGAGAGCGTTCACGTACTCATCGGCAAGATTGAATCCGCCGGTGTAGCCTATCGTTCCGTCGATAACAATGATCTTCTGGTGGCTTCTGAAGTTCTTGTAGAGCTTATCCAGGTACTTGTGGACCGGATTGAATGCTGCGACCTCGATACCGGCGTCCGTCAGCTCCTTCCAGAATTTCTTATCCGTTCTGAACATCGAGCCGAAATCATCATAAATGAACCTGATCTTAACCCCTGCATGCGCCTTTTCGAGAAGAATGGGCTTCATTCTTTCCCAGAGTGCTCCCTCAGCCACGATAAAGAAGCTCAAGAAGATAAACTCTTTCGCTTTCTCAAGGTCATCAAGTACCTCTGCAAAAGCATCCTCACCGCTCGGGTGGTATGTAAAGCTGTTATTCGCGAAGACGGGATAACCCTCGCCTGTCAGCAGCTCGGCGATCCCGCCGTACTCGCGGTAATCCTTTTTAAATGCGTCAAGCACTTCGGGCTCGGTCCTCATCTGCCCCTTTACTGCGCCGAAAAGACGTGTGTGTCTCTTTCTGATCTTGCGGAAAGCCGAAGCTCTTCCCCAGATAAGATACATCAGCACACCGGCGATCGGGATCACGCTGATGATGATCAGCCACCCTATCTTGAAGCTCTCGTCGGTACGCTTATTGACAAGACTGCACACGATCACGATAAGTACAAGCTCAACCGCAAGATAAACATAAAGACCGTATCTTGACAGGAAAAACGCAAGCACAAATACAAAAGCGAATTGTAAAAGCAGGATAGCTGCAACAGTCCACGCTCTGATAAATCCGCTGAGATATTTCTTTACAAATCCCTCATCCTTAATGTGGATGATGTCCATACTGGGCCTCATCTGCAAATCCTCTGAAGTGTAAAAACATTTAGTTGCACAATCTATATAATTTTACTATGTTTACCGCAAAATTTCAAGGTGAACACAGATTTTCAGGCATACACTCCGATACAATAACAAATCCGTGGATCGATCACCCCTGTTCACTCCGGAATCTGTATAAAACAGCAGCTTTCAGGACCTCGGGTGAGATGTCCTCTTCGCGCACATAGGCGGTTCTTTCGTTATAATCCCTCTTAATGAGCGGCAGTCCTTCGGGGAGGTCCTGCTCGTCTACACTGAGGAAGGTTCCCTCGCACGGAACATAGCATGTTGCGGGAGTCGCTCTTTTCTTATCTGTCGAAGGTATAAATTCCGCCACAGAAGCATGAACCGCCATATCTCTTGACGGAATATAAAAGTGATCCCTGAAGTCCTTCATAAAAAGCCTCAGGGTGTCTTTTATAAGCGCAACCTTGACCGACAGTTTTCCGCTCTCGTCCCTCGTCATGATCCGAAGGGGACTCTTTCCTTCAAAAACACAGGGCGAAACTTCTGTCCCCGGGATCACCGTAACGCATATTCCTCCGTCCGTGCGCTCCGGTTTTTCGGTCTCAAACTCTCCGGCCAGAAACGAAATGATCCCGAGAAGCCCCGACACGGGCAACATTCCCTTGATATCATCACTGTTATGCAGCAAAAGTATCCTGCGCATTTCCCCGGTCTCGGCGGGCTCGTCTTCGTTCTCGCTTTTATTCATCGCCCGGCTCATCAGGATGCTTCTCTGATATTTCTTATAGACCTCGATCAGCTCGCCGCCGGTGTACATGTCTTCTCTGTGTATCCCGCAGAGCTCCTCAAGAGATTTCTGCTTCATGGACTTAAGCGACAACAGACGCTTAAGAGGAGCAAGCTTTCTGTAAATGTCACAGCTCTTCTTTCCTTCAAAGGGATCGGCAAGAGCGTGTTGTTCGTACTTGGTCTTAAGATACGGGATATCAAAGGTAGAACCGTTAAAATGAGCCATACGGCTCCTTCCTGCCATCAGCCCCGCAAAACCCTCAAGGACCGACTTCTCGTCTTCGAAATCATCGGCAAACAGCTGCCGAAGCACCGTGTCATTACCCTCCCTGAACATACATCCGATCAGATACAGTCCCGATCCTCTGGGAGACAGTCCGGTCGTTTCAATGTCAAAGAAGATCACCTCCGTGGGGTCCGTACCGGGAAAAGCAGCCTGTGCGGCGTTCTCAAAACTGAGATCATCAATAATCTCGTCAACAGTATACATAAGACTCCTACTCAAAACCTCTTGAAAAATAAGAATCCGGCAACCCACAGGCTGCCGGATCGTAATGAGTGCACACGCACTCCGTCTTGCTGTTTTAATCTGAAAAAGATTATGCCTCCTTGGCGATGATCTCCTTCTTGTTGTATGAACCGCAAGCCTTACATACCCTGTGAGGTACCATAAGTGCACCACACTTGCTGCACTTTACAAGGGCGGGGGCGGTCATTTTCCAATTGGCACGACGGCTGTCACGTCTTGCTTTAGACGTTCTGTTTTTCGGGCAAATAGCTCCCATGATTACACCTCCTTCGTGTTGTTCTATCTCTAATCACGCGGTCCGTGATCAGACCGTATGATCTTATTCACTCACACACGAAGAACATTATACTCACGCTTCATGTGCTTGTCAAGAATTTATTCTTCGAATATGTCCATTCCCTGATTCTTTTCCTGACGCTGCTCGCGGCTCTCTATAACCTTGCTGTTGACGCTGTCTATATACTCCTCTATCTGGGAGAAATCGTCGTCATGAACAACTCTCATAAAAGCAAGGAACACCTTCATGTCAAAGTTTTTTACCTCGTCGATCATGAGCTCCATCGTGGTATTCTTGTCGAACGCCGGTCTGTAAGGACGCTCAGAGGTAAGTGCGGCATAGACGTCACAGACACGAAGGATCTTCGAGCCGTCGGGGATGTCGTCACCTTTCATGTTGTCGGGGTAACCGGATCCGTCGAAGTTCTCATGATGATGGAGCACATAGAGCCTGAACTCTTCATCTCCGATATTGTTCTCTGTCAGGAACTTATATCCGAGTGTCGGATGCATCCTGACGTATTTGATCTCTTCGATCTTGAGGGCGTTTGTACGTCTGCCGTAGAGGTATTCGCCGAGCTGAAGCTTGCCGATATCGTGAAGCATCCCTGCGTCAGCCATCTTAAGACAGAATTCTTCGGAGTACGAAAGCTCTTTGGCGAGTCTGTAAGCAAGATTCGAAACAAGTCTGCCGTGATTCAGGGCATCGACGATATCCTCATGGAATGCAGACTTTATCTCAAAAAGCTTCAAAAGCTCCTGTTTGTCCTTAAGCATTACGCTGCTCCTTTCAACTTAAGGTAACCCTCCCGGGGTGATTTCCTCCTGCGGAAATTCAGACCTTAATGTTATATTCTTCAATATAGGCTCTTTTGCGCCCGATCATCTCGTCGATCCTTTCAACGTAGTCCTTGACCGACTTAACATTTTCTACTCTTTCAAACCTTTCGGCACAGTCCCTTACAAACTTCGAGGACGCACCCGCACCGAGTGCGAGGATCATCTGCCTCTCCTCCATGATAAGGATGTTGTAGAGGCACTCCCTTCCGGGCAGACAGTAGCCGATGTTCTCAAGGCTCTCCGTCATGTTCTTCTGCCTGTATAGGTAGTACGGCTCCATACCGTGCTCACGCGCCCACTCGGCTCCCGCGCGGACCATCTCGGGTACACCCTTCGCTTCAAGCCCTTCGTACATCTCGGGACTCGTGGTGAGTCTCGCCGCACGCTTATGTGCAAGCGTGTGAACAGTCAGGCTCTCCGGAGAAAGTTCACCGATCTTTGAGAGCGTGTAAAGGAAGTCTTCGGGTGTCTCACCCGAAAGGCCGGCGATGAGGTCGGCATTAATGTTATCGAACCCGCATGCCCTGGCCATAGCGAAAGCTTCAACTATCTGCTCCGGCGAGTGGGCACGCCCGATGGTCTTAAGAGTCCTCTCAACCATGGTCTGCGGATTTATCGATATCCTCGTGACACCGCTGTCACGCAGGACTTCAAGTTTCTCTTTTGTAATGCTGTCAGGTCTGCCCGCTTCCACACAGAACTCCCTGACACTGCTCATATCAAAGCTCTCCCTTATCCGGGTTATCAGCTTTTCAAGCTGCAGCGGCGACAGTATCGTCGGCGTCCCACCGCCCACATATACGCAATCGAGACGCTTCGTCATGAGCTTCGAAGTCTCCGTGATCTCCTTCCCGAGTGCCTCAAGGTAAGGCTCAACGTATTCACCGAACTTCGAGAGCGGATGAGATCCGAATGTACAGTAATTACAGATGCTCGGGCAGAACGGTATCCCAACATAAAGACTGAATCCGCTCCTGTGATCAAACGAATCGAGCAGCTCGTTCTCCCTGCGCGCCACACGTACAGCAAGTGCGGCCTTTTCCTGAGTAACGCAGAACCTGTCCGTAAGATACGTTGCGTGCATCCCGAGACCTTTTTCGATCCTGTCGAGTACGAGTTTTGTCGGTCTGACACCTGTGAGCATGCCCCACGGCAACTTTCGTCCCGTGATCTTTACTATCTGAAGATATACGGCACGTGCGACCTCTTTCCTAAGTGCACGTCGCACGGCACCCGGGGCATCCTCTCCTCCCTCGATCTCAATATCGGCGGGATCGGGCACCACGTTATCCTCTTCTGTGTGAGAAACCCCATCCGTGAGAATAAGCGTTGTGCGGGCTTTTACCGTACCGTCTTCTTCCTGCGTGATGATTGTTTCAAGTGTTCCTCCCGCCTGTCCGTCCGGAAAGAACGAATGCAGTAAGGGAAGGAAATCATCTTCCATGATCGGATCAAACGCGCTGATCCGGATATTTTCTCCTGCCTGTCTCATTCCTTCCAGCTGTCCCCGTACATGTAGGAATTGTTTCTTTTCTCGTAGTCGAGCTCGGTCTGAGGTCCGTGACCGGGATAAATGATCGTTTCCGGAGGAAGCACAATGATCTTGTCACGGAGCGACTCAAGCAACAGATGAGTGTTGCCCGTGGGCAGATCGGTGCGTCCGACGCCTCCTTTAAAGAGCGTATCGCCGGAGAAAAGTGTGTTTTCCGATCCGACATAGAAGCACATGCTTCCTTTTGTATGACCGGGCGTATGAAGCCCCTTGATCTTAATACCGGCGATCTCAAAGATGTCGCCGTCTTCGATGTAGTTCTCCGGAACGACTGCGACTTCCCTGCCGTAGAGTGCCGAGCAGTTCATCTCGGGTTCAGCGAGAAGCTGCGCCTCCTTCTCGGAAGCATAAACGGGGATCCCGTACTTTTTGGCGAGCGGCTCCACGGCATAGATATGATCGAAATGACCGTGCGTGAGAAGTATCGCCTTCGGTACGGCCTTTTCTTCTTCGATCGCAGCGATAAGCACTTCTTCGTCATCACCGGGATCGATCACAAAGCATTCTTTGCTTGTCTCGTTCACCACAATATAGCAATTTGTCTCAACGTCTCCAACCGTTCTTTTAATGATCTTCATGAGCCACTCTCCTTTCGTTAGAATGATCCCCGTAAACCTAACATTAACCCATTGATCTTTCGATGTCTATGATACCCTCTACCGTCCTGAGCTTGCCGATGATAGTGCGGAGCATGCCCGTGTCGGGGATATCAAATCCTATAGTTATGGTCGCCGTACCCTGTTTGCTCGTTCTGACGTTCATCGAGGAGATAACGATATCGTTCTCGGTGAGTATCTTCGAGATGTCAAGGAGTACACCGGACCTGTTGCGCGAATAAATGTTGATCTCAGCAGTGAAAAGCTCCGAGCCCGCCTTGTTCTTTGTCTCGTTCCATTCGGCGGGAACAAGTCTCATGCGCTCTTCTTCCGAGAGATTGATGATATTGAGGCAGTCCGTCCTGTGGATGGAAACACCTCTGCCTCGTGTGACATAACCGAGGATCTCGTCACCGGGAACCGGCGAGCAGCACTTTGAGAAGTGAACGGCCACGTCGTTTGTGCCCTGAACGATGATACTGCCCTTCGAGGCAAGGATCGCTTTCTTCTCCTGTGTGATCTCGGCGATGGTCTCAAGGACCTCTTCGTCTTTGACTTCCTTACGGTTATGTTTGTCGTACTCTTCTTTGAGTCGTGCTACGATCTGACCTTCCTTGAGTCCGCCGTGTCCGATGGCCGCATAGATGGCGTCCATGTTACGGTAGCCGTACTTCTGGAGGATGACGTCCACATACTCCGTCTTTGTGATATCCGAAAGGACGATGTTCTTGAGCTTACAATAAGCCGCAACCAGTTCCTTTCCTTTTTCGATGTTCTCTTCCTTGTACTCGGCCTTGAACCACTGATTTATCTTGTTCTTGGCCTGAGTTGTCTTTACAAGCTTGAGCCAGTCTCTCGAAGGACCTTTTGAGTTCTGGGAGGTGATGATCTCGATCTGATCACCGTTCTGGATCTCATAATCAAAGGTGACAAGCTTGTTGTTGACTCTCGCACCGACCATCTTGTTACCGACGGCACTGTGGATGCTGTACGCAAAGTCTATGGGAGTCGAGCCGACCGTCAGGTTTTTGACCTCACCCGAAGGCGTGAAGCAGAAAACACTGTCCGAGAAAAGGTTAAGGTCATCCTTAAGAAGCATAAGGAATTCCTTGTTGTCGGAAAGGTCTCTCTGCCACTCGAGGATCTGCCGCAGCCACGTAAGCTTCTCTTCCTCGGAATCGGGTGTCATCTTGCCTTCCGGGTCGACCTTGTATTTCCAGTGGGCGGCGATACCGTACTCAGCCGTCTTGTGCATCTCCTCGGTACGGATCTGTATCTCAAAGGGCTGGCCCTTCGAACTGATCAGCGTAGTATGGAGCGACTGATACATGTTGGGCTTGGGAATGCTTATGTAGTCTTTGAAACGTCCCGGGATCGGCTTGTACATCTCATGGATAACGCCGAGCGCGGTGTAGCAGTCCTTTACGCTGTCAACAATGATCCTGACCGCGAAAAGATCGTAGATCTGATCGAGCGTCTTGTTCTGCGTGACCATCTTTCTGTAGATTGAGAACAAATGCTTTACACGGCCGTTGACCTTGGCGGGGATGTTCGCCTGCCTGATGTGGTAAGCAACCTCTTCGACGATCTCATTTATAAAGTTTTCCTTCTCAGCGAGCTTGGCGGAAACTTTCTCCGAAAGCTCTTTATAAACTACGGGTTCAAGGTATTTGAGCGAAAGGTCATCAAGCTCGATCTTGAGCTTTGAAATACCGAGTCTCTGTGCGATGGGAGCATAAATGTCCATTGTCTCCCTGGACTTTTCATACTGCTTATGAGGGGGCTGGAATTGCATCGTCCTCATGTTGTGCAGCCTGTCGGCAAGCTTGATGAGGATAACACGTATATCCTTTGCCATGGCGAGGAACATCTTACGGAGGTTCTCTGCCTGAAGCTCCACCTTGTCGGCGGAATAATTAAGGTTGGTCAGCTTTGTAACGCCATCAACAAGGAGAACGATCTCAGTACCGAATTCCTTCTCGAGCTCCTTCTCGTCTATAGCGGTGTCTTCGATGACATCATGTAACAGACCCGCCGCGATACTCTCCAGATCGAGTTCGAGCTCTGCCAGGATTATCGCTACGCAAAGAGGATGGATTATGTACGGTTCTCCCGATTTGCGCTTCTGGTCTTTGTGAGCTTCTTTGGCCACTTTATAGGCCTTCTCGATAGTGGACAGGTCTGTAGACGGGTGATACTTTCGTATCTTCTTCACGAGGATCTCATAAAGCTTTTCCGGCTCAGTAAAATCCTCGGGTATATCTGTGTTAAAGACCATTTCCCCCATATATCTCGCCTTTCGCATCCTTATCATTACGACATCCTTTTATAAATGCCGCTGATGATTGTTATAATTCATAGATTTTATTATAACCACACAAAAAAAGCAAGCCTGTGCTTTCGCACAGGCCGTCGCCCCTCACCGAAGGGCAAAAAAAAAGCAAAAACGGAGTGGGTGGGATTCGAACCCACGAGACGTTGCCGCCTACCTGATTTCGAGTCAGGGCCGTTATGACCACTTCGATACCACTCCTGATCATATATATCAGTCGGGAAATCAATCGTCTCCCCAAAACCGACTTAATTATATTACTACACACATGACAAATCTGCAAGCATTATTTCGAGTCCGGTCTGCATGTCTATGTCACCGCTTTTGATATTCTGCTCCGTGGTGCCGATAAGCTCCACAGCGTGACGGATCATCCTTGAGTCCATACGTGCGATAAGACCGAGTCTCTTTTTTACGAGCCAGTCGGGAGTCTTGGTCTCCTGCGCTATCGAACTTACGGAAAGACCTTTGTTCTTGAGTTCAATGAGAGTCGCAAGTCTCAAGTACTCATTTGCCAAAAGACGCAGGATCCTCATCGGGCTCTCTTTAAGGTACATAAGATCAGCACAGATTCCCATGACGTTCTGCCCGTGTCCCGCTGCGATCTCGCCGATAAGATCGAATATCCTGTTCTCGGTCTGCATGACACAGACCTCATCGATATCGGCCTTCGTCACACGGTCTCTTCCTTCGGCAAACGATGCAACCTTATCGGCTTCGTTCATAAGATTGTAGAGGTCTCCGCCGACATTTTCGGCAAAATATGCCGCATCCGAACCGCTGACGCCTTTGCCGTACTTTTTGAACTCCCTTGCGACAAAGTCTATCCTGTTCTGTCCCGTGAGCTCCGAAAGGTCGCTCACATAACCGTATTTGGTGACTGCTTTATAGAGCTTTGTCTTTTTGTCGACGCTCTTCTCGATCATGATTATAAGCGTCGTTTCAGGCATTTCCTCGAGCAGCGTGATGAACGCGTCGATCTCGTCTGTGGGCTTGCAGCCGTCAAGGAGGATCACCCGGTAAGGAGCGAGAAACGGAATGGTCTGCGCACTGTCGGCAAAAGCTCTGTAATCAAAGTTCTGCTCGTTATAACTGTCAAAGTTCATCTCAGAGTTCTCGTCGTCCCCGAGCGCCGCCTTTTTTAGCATACGGACACAGTGTCTCACAAGATACGTCTCACTCCCGCAGAGCAGATATATCTTTCTGAGTGAACCTGTTTTGATGTCTTCAACGATAGTCTTCAATGCTGACCTCTGCCGTTAGATTTTCTTATGTCCTATCTGCTCTCCGAGCTTAACGAGTGTTTCTATTCCCTTGCGTGTATTAAAGAGGATGTCGTTGTCGGGTACTATGTCTTTCTTTGTGAGAAGCACGACAGTCGAACCACCGAACATAAAGAAGCCCTTCTCGGCACCTCTCTTTACCCTGCCTGCACCGTGATGATTGACGATCTTTCCGACGAGCATCGCGCCGACTTCCATCATAACGTGACGGCCGATATTGTCACCGTCGATCACAGTGTACTCTCTGCAGTTCTCGTGGAAAACGGGCACATGGTCGAGTGCGACGGGGTTGACTGTGTGAAGCTTTCCTTTGATGAATGTGTTTTCGGACTTAACACCCGAATCCACATATGCGTACCTGTGATAATTATCTACCGTGAGCCTGATGACATAGAGGAATCCTCCCGGGAACTCCTGCGTGATGTCGTCACCGTCAAAGAGCTCATTTAAAGTGTAGGTTCTGTTCTTTATCCTGACACTCAGATCATCCTTGACCCTGTAAGCAAGTACCTTGCCGTCACTGGGGGTGATGAGCGCCTCTTTGTCCTCGCAGATCGGACGCCTTGAACGCCTTATCTTTCTGGCGAAGAAATCGTTAAACGATGCATACTTGGCCGGAACATAATCCTTCATGCGGATGTTGTTGTTCAGGATGAACCTGTCGATCGTGAGTGCCGAAAAAGGCGAGCTCTGCCAGAGCCCGACGATCTTGGAGACAGGTCTGCATGTGAGTACCTTGAGTATCATCCTTCCCGGAACTGTTCCGTACAGAAACGGCAGCATCTTTTCCTGACCGTTTTCAACGATATATGTGTTTCCTTTTCTGTCTCTGTATCTCATACATCAGGCCTCCTCTTTAACGGCTGTCATTCGGCCGTTGATCCCTTGCCTTACAGATCGGCAAACTGCAGACTCCCGTTCTTAAAAGTACCAAAATCTATGCTCTCGGATCCTGCTTGTCAGAATCCGGCAAGAGGTGATAAGAACACTCCGACAAGTGCCGCAAATCCGAACAATCCGATAACGATAAGCTTCTTGCCGTGAAGCTTTACCATCCTGAAATCAAGAACGTAGAAGAAAGCGGTGAGCGCCGTAAAGACGATCATCACGATAACAAAAGCGTTGCCGCCGATAAAGTAGGAAGTAAGAGAAACGATGGGGAATATAAGCGCTACATTCGTAACGGGGAGTCCCCTGTAGGAATCACGGAGCTTTTTGCCCTCGACTGCCTGTCTCTCCTCTTCGGAGACATTAAAGAACGCGAGTCTGATGACAGCACAAATAAGAAGTGCCGCACCGGCTACTGCTGCGGGAATAACAAGCCATCCGCTCTCACCGTCCGAGAGGTACCTCGCGATGTTGTAGATGATGCACGCGGGTGCGACACCGAAGCTGATAACATCCGAGAGCGAATCGATCTGAATGCCGAACTTGCGCTCAGTATCGGTCCTGTCCTTCTTGGTCCTGGCGATAGGCCCGTCAAGCATGTCGCAGAGTCCCGAGATAACGAGCATCAGGATCGCCCACTTGATGTTTCCGCCGAATGCGAAACAGATCGATGTGCAGGCCGACATGACGCTCAGGTAAGTAATGACTACTGTGTAATTATAAAACCCTATCATAAGAACTCCTTCTTCTGAATGATCACTGTGTTTCAGTCTCCGCTGATGCGGTCTTCGCGGTTTCACCCGGGTCGATCGTATTGATAACGGGATCTTTTACGTAATGTGCAAATACATGAACCTTCTTGGCATGTGCTTCGTTGTCCTTCGCCGCTTTTTCACCCTTAATGCTGACAAAGTGAGCAACCACCGTAAAGAGCAGAGTGAACAGCATCATAAAGTAATACGTGATACCTCTGTTAAGAATGACCGCTGAAAGAGCTACATCCGCGTAGAGGGCACCATAAAGCAGCTGGAATACCGTCTCGTTAGCACCGCTGGCTCCCGGAAGGGGAAGCGCATCAACAGCAAGCGCCAGTACGAGCTGATATGCTATAACGTCCAACCAGTTCGGGTCGAGGCCGAGTGCCGAAAGAACTATGAACGTAACCGAGAAGTAAAGAAGTCTCTGCACAAACGTGAGTCCGAGCGCTCCGACTATCATCCCGGGGTGCTTCTTTACAAACTTGGAAGCCTTCTCATAACCGCGGATGGAGTGAATGGCTTTCGAAAGCGTCCTGTCCGGGTTCTTGATCAGCTTTATCCTGCCGCCGAAAGTGATGACCTTTGAAATGATAAAGAACGCGATCGACGTCTTGTATACACAAAGAGCAAGGAAAACTATAAGCGAAAGTATGATGACCACACCGACACAAAACAGTATGGGCGCATTTCCGATCGCCTGGAACATCGCGGCCGGCCTGATAACAAGGAACAGTATAGTCAGCAGAACAAGCGTCAGCTTGTAGCAGATCGTGACCACCGCGATCACGAGTGTACCCATAAGAGGGTCGACACCGTACTTCGCGAGATAGAAAACCTGCATAGGCTGTCCGCCCGTGGCGCTGGGTGTGATACCGCAGAAAAAGAATCCTACATTTGAAACGAGTATACACTTAAACAAGGATATCTCATGTTTAAGGTTGTACAGAATATATCTGACAATGACCGACTCCATACAGACATAACCGAGCACGAAAAGCGCTCCGAGCATAAGCAGGTATATGTTTGCTTCACCGATCTTGCTGAATACCACTTTGATCTCACTGCCTCTGAGCAGGAAATATAGCGTACCCGCTGCAAGCAAAAAGATCAGCACAATATTGAGTGCATATTTTAATGTTTTCTTTGACACGTTACTCTCCGCCTCTGAACACTACAGGTTCAGAATGTGTTCTTTATATTGTTATGCAAATCGCATCTGTAATCCGTATTGATCCGCTTGTGTTACAAACGTGGTTTTCCGAAAAAATTATACCACATTTAGAGAACAGTATAGCCTACTTGCATATCCGTGTCAAATTTATGACAAAACGCTTATGTTTCCACCGCTGCACCGAAGCCTCAGATAACCCGACGTACTCGTCGAATAAACGCTGCAGCCCACATTTTTAAGCCTTTCGAGCGTTTCGGGCGAAGGATGTCCGTATCTGTTTGTTGCTGAGGCCGAAACGATCCCGACCGTGGGACTTATGGTTTCGAGTAACAACCGGGAAGTCGAGTTTTTCGAGCCGTGGTGAGCAACTTTTAAGAGGTCTACCGATAGATCCTTTAGTCTTCCTACATACTCTGCTTCGGTCTTCGAAGAAGAATCTCCCGTAAAAAGCGCCGTGAGGTCCTCGCCCACGAACAAAAAGACAATACTTTGATCGTTCCTGTCCTTTTGAGTGTTGAAGGGGTTCGGTCCCGCACTTCTTGTCGGTGATACCACAAAAAGCCTGCTCCCGCTTTCAAGCACGATCACGTCCCCCGCCGCCACCTCCCTGACAATGCAGGGAGTGTGGGAAGAACCGGCAAGTTCACTTCCGTTGTCATAGGCGTCGGCGCAGATAAACTCTCCGACGGTCATATCGGGATCCTCAAAAAGGTCTTTCATACCGCTTTTGTGGTCACTGTCGGCATGCGTGAGGATCATACGGTCGATGTGCCCGATCCCCATATATCGCAGAAACCCGCTGATACGATATCTGTAAAGCTTGGAAACATTTGAACTTCCCGCGTCAATTATGATATTCTCAGGCCCGTCTTCGATCACGATACACTCGCCCTGCCCCACATCGAGCATATGAACCGTCGTCCCTGGGGCTGATGGCTTTACAAAGATCAGAAGACACAGCACCAGAAGCCACATCGGCCATTTCTTTCTGAGCGTCATCACGAGGATCAGAACAAGTGCGATACACGCATAATAGGCAAGAAGTACCGCGCCGCTTCTGTGACCGGTAATGATCTTCGAAAAGGGCAGGCCGGCTGTCAGGCTGCACAAACGTGTTATTCCCAAAACAAGGTAATAACAGGGACCCGAAGCAAAGCCCGCAACACCGCTGCCGGCCAGAGCAGTCATTAAGATGCTGATTCCGCCGCACGGCACCAGAAGCGACATGAGCGGTATGACGATCAGATTTATGAGGATAGAATATGGATTAAAGTAGTAATACGTGTTCATGAGCACAGGCATAAGGAACACATAGACTCCTCCGACCGTCAGTGCGCTCGCAGCCACACGTTTTTTGATCCTTGCACCGTGCAGCAGCTCGTTCCCGACTGCTACGCCCGTAACGGCAGTAAAAGACATGATAAAAGAAGAATCCCGGATGTAAAGAGGATTCACTGCCAAAATGATGAGTCCCGCCAGTGAGATGGCGCTGATCATGTCGTAGGTCCTGCCCCTCATACGTCCCACAAGCATGCAGGAGCTCATGATGATCGCTCTGGCAGCGGAAACGGGCATCCCCGTGAACACACCGTATAAGAGGAGCACGACCGCCGTGAGCACGCAGCAAAGCTTCTTCCTGCCCGTGATACGCATCAGCAGGCTGTAGATCGCACCCGCGATCAGGGAGATATGCATGCCCGAAACAGCCAGTATATGCGCGATACCTCCCGCGGCAAGAGTGTCTTTGGTCTCTTCGTCAAGAAGCCCCCTCTCGCCCGTGAGCACCGCCGAAAGTATCGCCGCCTCTTCATCCGGAAGATTGGCTGTCAGTGCTCCGACCGTCCGGAGCCTCAGATCCGTGAAAACACTCTTTATCCCGAGAATCAGCCCCGAAAAACCGCTCACTTCCCCGTAACGCATATGTGTTTCTGCATCAAGGATCTCAGAAGCCGTAACAAGCGCATCTATGCCACGAACGGTATAATACGCCTCCTCATCAAAGTTCCCGGGATTTGAAGCAGGCTGTGGTGCCCTTATCTTTCCTGTGCCGCAGACATATGTTCCTACTCTGACTGCACCGTTTAACCCGGATGCGACGGTGACCCTGACAGAACCGTTCAAAAAGCCGTCAGTTCCTCCGTCTCCGCCAAGGCGTTCCGAGCGGACAAATGCATTATCAATTAAATAAACCGTTTTTTCTTTACTGATCGAGATGTCGGTGACAGTACCGAAAAATGAACATTCCGTTGAATTACTTACAGACTCAAGCCCTTGCCTGAGTGAAGATCGCGTATATACGCTTGCTGTCCTTAATGAAGCTCCAAAAAGGATTACCGGGATCGTAAAGAAGATCGCTGCGGCTCTTACCTCCGATGGACCTGCTCTGCCGCTGCGGATCCTCACAAGCTCAAAGATCGCGCAAAAAAGCGCCGGAACCGATACTCTCGCCGCCGTCCCCGGTGAGTCTCCTATCAGGAGTACAGCGCCGGCGTAACAGGCGAAGAATAAAACCAAGGGTCTGGCGACCAGACGTTCAAGATTATCCGTCAGCCTCACCTGCCTTTTCATTCGCGATAAGATCGGGACGTCTCTCTATAAATCCCCCCTGACCGTACTTTTCGAAAGCCTTACGCGCAGTGCCGTTCACGGTGATCTGAACCTTCATGATGCCCTGAAGCTCGCAGAGTGAATTTACAAGCGAGTACACGGTGAGTTCCTCGCCGATGTTCTCCCTGTAATTTAAGAATTCCTCATTAACATCGACATAAACTATCCCGTCGCTCGAGGTGATCTTGTTGATCACGGTTCCCTCCGGAAGTGTCGGAACAAACTCCGGATCGTCACCGGGTCCCCTCACAAGAAGCCTCGAAACAAGCTCTTCGTATGAACTCGAGCCATCGTAAGTCACTATGTAGATAACACTGCCAAGCATCTTCTCACTGCTTTTGACAAAATACAGCGTGAGCTCAACCTCCTGCCTGAAGTAAGTGGTGTCACCCGTATTGTCGACAAAGTCTGTCTGCTTCATGAGTCCCGGCACCACTTCGCCTCTGAGGACAAGTGGTGTATCTTCGACATAGAACTCGACATAATCGACAAACTCAAGCTGACAGAGCGTCTTGACATACCCCGCACGAAGCAGCAGCTCCGTGACGGTAGGCAAGCCGGCATAAGCCTTACCGAAGCTTATGATGAGCTGGCCGTCTCTTCCGAAATAAGCCGAGTCGAGTGGAACATTCCCCGGCAGGAGCTTCTTCATATCCTTGTCTTTAGGTGTGCTTGCGAGCTCATCCAAAACCGCTCTTACCTGCTCGATCTTCCCGAGGCTCTCGCCGGGAGCTTCACCGCTTTCCCACAGAAGGGATGATTCCGTCACATCGGTCCTGAAGATCTTAAATGTATCCTCATCCGTCACTTTGCTTTTTGCATCCGAAGTAACCTCCTGCTCACCCGAGCACGCGGTCACCACAGAAACAGCGATCAGTAACACCGCTGTAATAAGAAGCTTTCGAAGTAACGACATGTAACCCCCAAATAATGATCGTCTGACACCTGTTAAGCAGGCTCACCTCCGGCTTTGAAGGACATCGGAACACTGACTATAAACGTTGTTCCTTCTCCTTCAACGCTTTCTACCTTGATAGCGCCGTTGTGCATGAGTACGACGCTTCTTGCGATCGCAAGTCCGAGACCGGTGCCTCCGCTCTCCCTGGCTCTCGTCTTGTCTACCCTGTAGAAACGCTCAAATATCCTGTCGATAGAATCCGCGGGGATTCCGATCCCCGTATCGGCTATTGTCACGCTGAAATACTTGCCGTCACTGTTAAGAGAGACCTTGACACGCCCGTTTTCTTTGTTGTACTTGATACTGTTTTCGATAAGGTTCGTAAGAGCCAGACTCATCTTAACCTCATCGATCATTGCCGAAACATCCCTGTAACTCTCGAAAACGATCTCGACCGAAAGTGACGAAGCTATCGGAGTGAGTCTCTTCATGATCTTCTCGAGAAGAGCATTTATGTTGCAGAGAGCAAGATGCATGTTTCCTTCCTTGCGGTCAAGCTTTACAAGCTCGAGCAGATCGGTGATGATCTTGTTTTCTCTGTCGATCTCCTCATTGATATCACGCAGAAACTCACGGTATACCTCGGGCGGCGAATCGGGCTGTGTGATGAGAGAATCGGCAAGGACCTTAATGGATGTGATCGGAGTTTTAAGCTCATGCGAAACGTTGGAAACAAATTCCTGTCTGGAAACCTCAAGCTGCTCGATCCTTCCGAGCATATCGTTGAATGTATCTGAGAGCTGCTCAACCTCGGAATAACCTCCGATCGTAACAAGTTCGTCGAGATACCCGTCCGAAACATGGCTGATACTCTCTTCGATCTTTTTGAAAGGCTTGGCAAACTCCATTGAAGAAAGAAAACAGATCACCAGAAGAACGAATGATAAAAGCGTCACGGTAACAAGCAGGAACTTCTCCATGCTGCTTATCAGTACGATCTCATCCTTGAGTGAGATCTTGGCAAAAAGGACGCCCACGTAGGGCTCGCCATCCTTATTGTCGGGGTCGATGAGCGGCATCGAAAGCTCAGCGTACTCTTTCTCGATGCTCACATAGCGGCTCAGTCCGCCCCTGATGGCTTTGATGGCTTCGGTAGATACCATCGTCTTGCCTTCCTCAGCCGAGAAAGAATCGTATACTATCTTAAGACCGCTGTCTGCGACGATGATCCTGCCATCAAACAAAGATGCGGCAACCGACAGCTCGCTCGATATCTGAGGAGCATTCTGAGGATTGCCTATATACATGTTGTCGACTATCCTGACGCCCATTTTACTCAGATGGTCAAGGGCGAGGTCGACTCTTTTATCGATAAGTGTATTGCTGCACACATACTGTGCGGTGACATACATCGCAGCGATAGATACGGAACCCGTGATAAGGATCGTAAGGAAAAGTCTGAGCCTGAAGCTGCCGAGAAACCTGCGCAGTTTCCCGGTACGGCCGGCTGCGGACGCGGAGCTTTTTTCTGTTATGTTAAGTTCTTTTTTCTCCGCCATATTCCGGGTCCTCTTTACTCAGTCATTTATGGTAATAACGCTTATGGTCACTCATCTACATGGAAATAATATCCGACGCCCCACTTTGTATGCACATATTTCGGACTTCCGGGATTCTCCTCGATCTTCTCCCTGAGTCTTCTCACATGTACGTCGACAGTACGCGCATCTCCCTGGTAGTCATCCTTCCAGATGATCTCAAGAAGCATCTCCCTGCTGTAGACCTTGTCGGGGTTGAACACGAGCAGTTCAAGAATATCAAACTCACGTGCCGTAAGGTTGATCTCAACATCGCTCACAAACACTCTTCTGCTCTCAACATCAAGCTTAAGGCCGGCCCCCTCAAAAGATTTCTTGACCGGTTCCTCGGAACGTCCCTGTCTGTTACGCCTGATGATCGCTTTGATACGGGCTTTGACCTCGAGAATATTAAAAGGCTTTGTGACATAATCGTCAGCACCGTACTCAAGTCCCATGATCTTGTCGATATCCTCGGACTTGGCGGTAAGCATGATTATGGGCACATCAGACTTTTCCCTGAGCTTCTGGCAGACTTCGTAGCCCGTAAGCCCCGGGAGCATGACATCAAGAAGGATCACATCGTACTCCTTCTTTCTCGCCATGTTGACCGCCTCGATCCCGTCATAGGCACAGTCGACCTCCATGCCCTCCTGCTCGAGACTGTACCTGATACCCTTAACGATCAGTTTCTCGTCATCAACAACCAAAATCCTTGCATCCATACTTCCTCATTTCCGGTTAAACCGATATATCTTCCTTGATCTTTGAAAATGTCCCTTCTTTTATCCCCGGGACAAGCATCAATTCCTCAATACTCTTAAAGCCACCGTTCTTATTCCGAAACTCGATAATCTTCTTAGCTTTCGCCGGACCGATACCATTAAGTGCAGTGAGTTCCTCCTCGCCCGCTGTATTTATATTAATCTTTATGTTTTCTGTTGTCAAAGCCTCTTCTTTTTCCTGTCCGGTTCCGACATCATTCGGTCTTTCAGATCCGTAAGTATCCAAACTTTCGGGTACACTCTCCGACACAGCACCGGCGTTTTCTGTCCCTTCACGCACATCTTCAAACTTCAGACCGGCGTTTCCCGTCCCTTCCGGCCCGCTTTCTGACATACGGCCTGTGCTTTTCGCGGGATAAACGTCCTCAGGCTCGCCTCCGGAGAGATAACAGATCCCGGCTGCGGCAAACCCCGCTACAACGAGTACCCTTCTTGCCACATGCAGCAGGCTCCTTCTTTTGGCTTTTATAGTTTCTTTCAACCTGTTTTCTCCCTTCTGTCCGTTTCGTCTGTAACAACAGAGTGCTGAATATTCAGATTTACTGTTTTATAAAACTGTGCTATCATAATCAAATATCAAAACGAAATTATACGATCAGGAGTAATACCATGGGATTAAAAGACAAAGTTAAGATCGCAAAAACAGCCAGTCACAAGCTTGCGGCTACATCTGCAGAGCAGAGGAACAACGCTCTCCTTGCCGTAAAAGAAGCTCTTATCGCAGGTAAAGAGAGAGCCTTCGAAGCCAACGAGCTCGATGTCAGGGATGCCGAGGGTCAGAACCTCGGAAAGTCCGTTATCAAGAGACTTCGTTTCGATGAAAAGAAGCTTGAAGGCGTAGTGGACGGTATCGACCAGCTGATCAACCTCCCCGATCCCATTGGCAAGACTCTTCTCGCGCGTCAGCTTGACGAGGGTCTCAACCTTTACAGGATCAGCTGCCCGATCGGTGTGATCGGCATGATCTTTGAAGCACGTCCCGATGCTCTTGTTCAGATCTCAACTCTCTGCATCAAGAGCGGTAACTGTGTCGTACTCAAAGGTGGCAGCGAGACCGCTCGTACCAACAAGGCACTCTTCGACATCATAAACGAGGCTGTCAAAAAAGCAGGACTCCCCGACGGCTCGCTTTTGCAGATTGAGGAACGCAGCCAGGTAAACGAGATGCTTGAGTGTACAGGACTTATCGACCTGATCATTCCCCGCGGATCGAACACCTTTGTTCAGTACATCATGTCTCATACCCTCATCCCCGTGATGGGTCATGCGGACGGCGTCTGCCACGTTTATGTGGACAAGGATGCAGACATCGAAACAGCTCTTAAGATCGCTCTCGATGCAAAGACCCAGTACACCTCCGTATGTAACGCATGCGAAACATTCCTCATAAACAGTAAGATCGCAGAAAGCTTCATCCCCCGCTTTGCCGCGATGATGAAAGATGCCGGTGTAAAGCTCCACGGCAACAAAGAATTTGCCGACACTCTTAAAGCCCTCGCTCCCGAAGCCTGCGAATGTGAGCTCATGGAGGACACGGCATACCACAAAGAGTACCTCGACTACGAGTGCTCATGCAAGCTTGTCGATGATGTTGACGAAGCCATCGCTCATATAAACGAATTCGGATCTCATCACACTGACTCGATCATTTCGACCAACAAAGCAACGATCGAGCACTTCATGGAGATGGTCGACTCGGCAGATGTTATGAGCAACTGCTCTACACGTTTCTCAGACGGATTCCGCTACGGTTTCGGCGCAGAGGTGGGAATCAGCACGAGCAAGCTCCATGCACGCGGACCTGTCGGTCTTGAAGGACTTATGACATACAAATACAAGCTCTACGGTGACGGTCATATCGTTGGGGATTACGCAAGCGGCGCCAGGGAATTCCATTTTAAGGATCTTAACTGAACTGATGAGCATTTACGAAGCCCGGAGGAACAATACCGTCCTCCCCGGCACGTCTGTTTAAGTACCTGAACTTTTGCCGGGCATCCTTGAAAGGTGCCCGGTTTCTTATGTCACATAGGATAACACGTCATTGCATGAAAAGATACTTGGAATAATGCACAAAAAACAAGGGTACGATTTGGTAGAAGTGAACAAAGACATAGTTATCAGCAGATTTAGATCAACCCCAAAGGCTGAAAGAGGCACATACCCAAGCGGGCATGTGCCTAATTTGTTAAATGAACTTAGTATTCGAAATAACTCTCGCTATCTGCTCATACAGACACCGGGTGAAACGTATTACTGTCCCATCTGCTTTGCAACTTCCTCAGCGAAGTTCTCGTTTCTCTTCTCAAGGCCTTCGCCTGTCTCGAAACGAACGAACTTGTTGATAGCGAATGAGCATCCGTTGTCCTTGGAAACCTTAGCGATGTACTGGCCAACGTTTTCCTTGTCCTCAGCCTTTACATACTCCTGATCAACAAGGCAGATCTCCTTAAGACGCTTGGAGAAACGTCCCTCTACGAGGCCTGCAAAGATCTTGTTCTCAAGATACTCAGCCTTGTGTGTAGCTGCGATGTCTCTGAGAACCTGCATTCCCTCATCAGAGATGAAGTTATACCAGAACTTGTTGTTCTTCTGCTCTTCGTATGCAGCCTTGTCCTCTGCGTTCCACTTGTTGGAATCAATAGCTTCCTGAATAACAGCCATCATAAGAGGCTTGGGAAGTGAAGCGGGATCTGCAAGAGAGCTGTCAACTACGATCTCTCTCTCCTTTGCGATCGTGTCAGCGGAAATGTCATCCTTCTTAACGTAAGTAGGATTCATAGCTGCGATCTGCATAGCGATGTTCTTTGCGCACTCAACTGTAGCATCGCTCATGGGAGCGTCAACATCAAGAAGGATACCGATCTTGCCGTTCATGTGGATGTACTTAACAAGGAATCCGTTTGTGTTGAACTTAACGAAACGACGAACCTTAAGGTTCTCGCCGATAACTGCAACCTGAGCTGCACGAGCCTCGTCAACAGTCTTGGTTGTATCAAACTTCCAAGGCTTTGCAAGGAAATCTTCGATGCTTGCTGCGTCTGTCTCGGAAGCTGCCTCTGCAACCTGCTCAACGTAGCCCCTGAACTTCTCGTTCTTAGCAACGAAGTCTGTCTCAGAGTTAACCTCTACGATAGCGCCTGTCTTGTTGTCTGCGGAGATGTAGATGTCGCAAACACCCTCAGCTGCGATACGGCTTGCCTTCTTCTCAGCCTGAGCAAGACCACGCTTACGTAAGTACTCAATAGCCTCATCGAAATTACCGTCGGTCTCTGTAAGGGCCTTCTTGCAGTCCATCATACCCGAACCGGTCATTTCTCTTAATTCTTTTACCATTGCTGCAGTAATTGCTGCCATAATAGTTATCCTCCTCTTTTATAATCGCAATGTAACGGATTACGCCTCTGCTTCAGCCTCAGCCTCTGCGTCGCCGCTCTCGGGTGTGCCTGCGTCAACGCCCTGGTTTGCCTCGATAACTGCATCAGCCATCTTGGAAACGATAAGCTTAACGGCACGGATTGCGTCGTCATTGCCGGGGATAACAAAGTCAAGCTCCTCGGGATCGCAGTTTGTATCAGCGATACCGATAAGCGGAATACCAAGTGCATGTGCCTCAAGGACACAGATTCTTTCCTTCTTGGGATCTACTACAAAGATTGCGTCAGGGATGCCTGCCATATCCTTGATACCGGAAAGGTTCTTCTCAAGCTTGTCCCATTCCTTCTTAAGCTTGATAACTTCCTTCTTGGGAAGTACATCGAAAGTTCCGTCCTCAGACATCTTCTCGATCTGCTTAAGTCTGCCTACACGAGCCTTGATGGTCTTGTAGTTGGTGAGCATACCGCCGAGCCATCTCTCGTTAACGTAGTACATACCGCAACGCTCTGCTTCTGACTTGATGGCATCCTGTGCCTGCTTCTTTGTTCCTACGAAGAGGATCTTGCCGCCGTTAGCAACGATATCCTTAACTGCGTAGTAAGCTTCGTCTACCTTGCCTACAGACTTCTGAAGGTCGATGATGTAGATGCCGTTACGCTCTGTGTAGATGTAAGGAGCCATCTTGGGGTTCCAGCGTCTTGTCTGATGTCCGAAATGAACACCGGCTTCAAGAAGCTGCTTCATTGAAATAACACTCATTTTTGTGTCCTCCGTTTGGTTTGTCTTCCGTATCGGTCTTCGGTCGGACTGACGGGACTGATGTCCCGCACCGGGTCGTTCCTGACGATACGTGAATGGTTAAAAGTACCGTGCACTGCGCACAGCCTTAGATACTATAGCACAGCACACGGTCCAATGCAAGTAAAATCTTTTATTTTGCGGTATCCGGCAACGTTTATACTAAAAACGCATGCTTTCCATATTTGAAGAACTCTTCTTCATCCTTAAGGAGCCAGTTTTTCGTACCCGAAGAATCATCAAAGGTGACGTCGATATAAAGCCATTTGTCATCTATCTCAACGCAATTCCACATGTGCAGATCCGTCTTACCGGGATCACCTCCGATACCCGTTACGCAGTAACAATCCAGTCCTGCTCTGTTACATAGGATCCTGTAAAGATTTGCGTAGGCTTGACATACGCCCTTGTTATTATCAAGCAGCCCCCAAATACGGTAACTGTCGGCTGCAAAATCATGGTCATATGAGTAGTTCTTTACCATGTAGTCATGCAGAGCGATTGCTTTTTCCCTGTCACTCATTCCCTTCTTTATCGCACTGCTTACTATCTTGTCGATCTTCTTGCTGTATGCTTTGGCTTCCTTTGATGCCCTCTTTTCTGCCTCGGCGCTGTAACTTGCCATCTCAATCTCGTATTCGAACTGATATGTTATGGTCATAGTAACATCATAAAGCTTAGAGTTGTTTTCCTTTGTTTCTTCCCATGTGAAATTAAGGTTTTTCATGCCACTGTTCCAATGGTTTGAATAATGAAGGAGCACTTTGTAAAGATCGTAGCTGCATGTGATCTTAAAGTCGGGGCTCAGATTTTCTGTCGCATCCATCATCGCGGAATAAAGGTCGTCCGGATCTTCGATCTTCATACCCTCTTTATATTTCTTTTTATTTCTTGTAAATTCGGTAGCGATCAGACCTTTGCCCTTCGGTGTATCATCATGAATCCTGTCATCATCAATAAGACCGGGTTCAATGTAAAGAGTTCCGTCAAACGTCTCAACTATGTCTATATAGGGTTCCTTGTAGTACTCGTTGTCCGCACCGTTCTCAATGATAAATCGTCCACCGTTGATAAAGATGTCGGGGGTATTCTGTATAAAGAAGATATGATCCTGTCTATTTCTGAAGATTCCGTCATTGATCGTTACAGAACAAGCATCTCGCATGTTTCCTATAGCGAGTACACATCCTCGATCCTCCTTTTTGGCACGGGAATAATAGAATTCTCCGCCGTTGATCACGGTGTTCCCGCCCCACTGATCAAAGGCATCGCATATTCCGGACTCAAAGAATCCACCGTTGATCACGACGTTTGCTTCAGGTCCGTTAATATCCACAGCGCTGCCAAGAGTAGCAGTATATGATCCGCCGTAAACAGTCATATTAACCGGATTTTTGTCATCATAAGATCTTACTTCCAGCACGTTGATCGGAATCGTTCCCCAAAAATCGGCCGAGGTCTGGGTGAATTCTCCGCCGTAAAGATTTACATTACCGGAATGCACACACAATGCCATGCAAACACCCGTGAGTTTGCCACCATAAAAGTTTAGTGTTCCGCTTCCTTCCATAAAGACAGAGAAAGCGAGTCCGATGTATTCTCCACCGTAGACAGAAAGCTTTCCCTTTTCACAGCCGACAGCATCCTGATCTTTATGGTTTACAATCTTGCCCCCACCTTTTGAATCGGTCAGCGTCAGATCGCCTCCCGAGACCATGATAAGAGAGTTCTTGGTATTCTCGCCAGAAATAATGTGTCCGTTAAGATCAAGCCTATAGGTTCCCTTTGTAACGGTTATGTTGCTCAGCCCTTCAATATCTGCTCCGAGCTTATACTTTCCGCCCTTTTTGTCTGTGAGAACACTTTGAAGCTGTTTGAGACTTGTTATGGAAACAGCCTTTCCGTCTTTAACTTTTATCTTACTCTTAAGAGTATAGCTATATGCTTTTCCTTCATCTGAAGCAGGCACTTTGATCTTGGCCGTTACAGTTGCCGAGCCTTTCTTGAGTGCGGTTATCCTGCCCGATTTTTTATCTGCCTTAACCTTTGATTTGGCCGAAGACGAATATGTAACGGTCGCTCCTTCGGGAAGGTTGCTAATTTCAAGCACAACAGATTCACCTGTATACAAAGTAGCCTTAGGAATGTTCAGGAAGCCTAGTTCTCTTTCCGTCACGATCACAGGTCTTTCTGCCGAAACCATTCCTCTTTTGCCCACTATCAATGCCGAAACGGAAGACTTTCCGGGCGCCAATCCTTTAAACACGGGACTAAGCTTATCACTGTCATCCAAGAGGCGCAAAACAGAATTATCGCTGCTGACCCAAGAGATGTCATCAGTGCTGTACCCCTGAAGTTCAAGAGAAAAACTGATTACTTCTCCTTCCCTTACTCTTGTTTCTCCGTTTATCTGAGCTTTGGCACGCGCGATCTCAAAATCCAATCCTCCGTACGACAGAGAAAACCGAGCATCAGTCTGAACAGTGATACTGACCTCTGCCGAATCCTCGAGTATCTCCTCAATATTACCGCTATAGTTACATCTGAGCACATTATCATCAATGCTCAGATATGAGTCTTTTGAATCAAGAGTAGAGGTGAATTTGATCTGAACCACGCCGCTCTGCGAAGGACCGATCTCATCAACATATATGTATCCCTCGGGCAGATCCGGTTTAAGGTTGAATTCTCCATACCCTGTCTCATCGATACATAGTTTGGGACTGTCAAAAGAATCACCGTGATAATATTTGTCAAAAAGTTCACTCACCACGTCATATGATGTAGCGGCCTGTACCTTCACTTCACCTGCTGAAAGGATCACTACACAAAACAGCAGTAGTAAAGTAATAATCGAAACTAAAGTTTTTCTCATGGCTGCTCCTTTCCGTATCATCACAAAACACTACATGTAATCTTCTGTCCTGTCGTCAGGGTGCGGGGTTAGTCGAACCCGTACCTGTGAGGAGTATCCTGCGGGTCGTAAGCCCGAGTACAAGCCAGAACAGAGGGTTGACTGTCACACAGCTGTCGTTGATGAGGCCGGTGATCATAAACGTCAGAACTCCCGCCAAGAGTCCCAGTTCAAACGCGCCGATCTCCTTCCTGATCGCAAGTCTGATACCCTTTATCACTATGATCGCGAAAAGCACTAGCATACAGATCAGGAACGGCAGACCGTTCGAAACAAATACCTGAAGATACCAGTTGTGCGGTCTGTCGATAACGTATTTCATCGAGCCGTGTGTGTTGAGAAGTCCCACGAGCTCGTTCTGTCTGAAGTTAAACGCAAAGTTTCCGCAGCCCTTTCCGAGAAGGAGCGAATCCTTCATGACGGGAAGCGACTGAACCCAGATATACCCGCGTCCCGTTCCGAAGCCATAAAGGCTCTCAAATCCTGTCACCGCAGGCTGAGGGATAGTGTCCTCAAGGATATCCTCCTGCGCGAAAGACTTGAAGCCCTCCTCAAACATGGCGAACTGCGCCGGTCCTTCATAGCCGAAGCAGAAGTATACCATCTGTCCTTCGGTCGCCACGGTTATCATATCAAATCTCGGGTCTGCGGGAGCTACACCCGTCAGGTGAAGCTCAACCCTGTCGTTGTCAAATCTTGAGGGCTGTCGACCGAGAGTTCTGCCCTCTCCGTCTTTAAGGACGATACAATCGACATATTCCGTCTCGTCTACGAGCGATGTATCATACTCATAAAAGAGATCTCCGTCCACGCTGCAGACAAGAGTGTCCTCCCCGGAAGTAAAATAAAGTACTCCGTCCTTAAGCTCAGCCTTGTCAAGCTTAAAGAGCTTATGTTCATCTGATGAGGCTGCTGTCGAAGTACCAATCATTTCACCTGACGACGAAAGCACGGCTCTCACACCTAACCTCGTTACTGTGAAAACTGCAAGCGCCGCCGCCACAGTTATACCGATGATAACGCTCACTTTCTTTCTGTCATGCGAATTCCTTATGATAAAGAAGCTCATCAAAGGAACAGTCACCAAAAGACTCACCCACGCCGCTTTCGAATCAGACCCGTAAAGCGCAACGCATATAAGTGCAGACGCAGCTATCCTTGCTGCTCTGTAAACCTTTATCTTGGCCTCCGCGGCAAGCGCGATATCGATCGGTAGCATAAGCGCCGCAAATCCGCCGAGGAAACCGGGATTGTTAAAAAGAAGCGCCGACTGTCCCGTAAAGTACCTGCTCTCGATACTCTCCGCCAGGGCGGTGTACTTTTCGGAAGAAATAAGGTGCTGAATGAATCTGAATTCGAGTATGGGCTTGTAAAAAAGCTCTATACAACACAGAATGCCGGCGATGATCGAAACAACCACCGCAAAATGCTTGAAGAATTCCACGCAGTCTCCCTTGCGGAGATAATAGAGACCGAACATGAAAACAATTACATAAGAGAGCAAAGCGAGGAAGCCTTCGTACTCCGTGAACACTCCACGCCATGCCACTTCCTTTTCCGCGGAAAAAGCAAAAGAGAGCGCGGCAAAAAGTGTCATCACACCCACGAGCGCAAGCGGGACCTTAAGTTTCTTCAGGTAGTCCCGGTTGAGCGGCTCGGGTTTGTCCGTAAATATGCGTTCTCCAATAAAAAAGAGCACCGCAATCGCCGCAAAAGCGGCGATCGCGATCTCTTTCGAATACAATGCTACATCGGATATAAGTCCGTTCTGAGTCGAGAAAAACGTTTTCTCAGACTCCGAGACTCTCATAACGACGAGCCTTGCTAGAAACGGGAATGCCGTAAAGAATGCCATGGACAGCGCGACAAAGATCTTCTCGTAAAGGGGTGTTCCTTTGCCTGCCGTGTTTGTGGATTTCCTGGTATTCTTATGCTTCATCACTTTTACCTGTTATTTAACTGTTACTTTTACTTTGACCTTCCTAGTCTTGCCGTCGGGCATTTCAAACTTGGCCGTGATGGTAGTCTTACCTTTCTTAAGTGCGGTAATCTCTCCGGTCTTACTGTTGACCTTGGCTATCGACTTGTTCTTCGACGAGTAAGAAACCTTGCAGACCGTATTGGTTCCGTCGTATGCCGCAGTAAGCTTGCTTACCATCGTAAGTCCGGTCGGGTACGTGTAATAAACCGATGCCTTATTGCCCTTCTTGATCTGCATGTCGTCACCGACTTCGATCATGGATAGGATCTCTTTGCTCGTGTTCGTAAATTCATATGATACGGGAGCCCACGCCCAGGAGTTGTAGTTGACCACAAGACCCGCTGCGGTCGTACCGCAAGGAACCTTCACTGTCTTAACGGCATTGAAGTTGTCGCAGCTTGAAAGTGTAGCGGGTAATTCGAGGTTGATGTCTCTGGGTACATAGACGTCATTCTTGTAGTCATAGTAACCATCATTGACAAGTGCGTAATACGAAATGGTCACGCAGCCTCTGACAACCTTGACATCCTTCTTTGCATAAGGTACTGCGTGAAGGATCTCCTTGTCCTTGCTGTAGAGACATCCTCCCGAAGATGAATAGTAAGGATTATCTGCCGCAACGGTGTACTTGGTAAGAGATCTGGGCGTACGGTACGCAAGAGAATATGTATCGATCCACCATGCACTTGCAGGGAAATTGATACTCTTGAGCTTCTTACATTCCGAAAGGTCAAGATTGATCTCTCCGATACCCTCGGGGATATCAAGTTCCTTAAAGATACAACCGTTAAGCGAAGAAGAAGCAAGCGAGATAACACCCTTAGGTAAATTAAGGGTCTCTTTGTTCTTCGGATAGTAATAGCACAGAGTCATGTCGTTCGAGTAGATACCGCCCTTATACGACGTGATCTCGCTGTTGTAACCGCCCTGAAGGCTGATGGAGCCGTTGTAGCCTCCGAATGCATCCCAGTCAAGGTATGAAACGGTCGAAGGGATCTCGATAGTGTCGGCTGCGATACCGTCAAATGCATAAGAATAAATGCAGACAAGGTTCTTCGAAAGCTTCAGCTTCTTAACCTTAGTTGCACCGGAGAATGCACCCCACTCAAGCACCTCGACACTGTCGGGGAGATTGATGGTCGTTACCGCATATGCATTGCAAAGAGCCCATCCGCCGATAGCCTTAGTTCCGGGCTTGACATTGAGTACAGGCTTGTTTGCGGCAACCGTGAGAGTCTCATCTCTGTAAAGGCTGCCCTCGTAAAGCTCATAGTAAGGGTTGTCAGCACTGATGGTCATGTTGGAATAATCATCACAGTAGATATATGAAACTGTCGAAGGTATGGTCACCTTAAGCTTGGGGCAACCCCACTGCGAGTAGTCCTGAAGGCCCTTGTCAAGCTTCATTGTCTTGAGGTTCTCACAGAACTCAACACTGAGGCTTGTTACCGATGCGGGAACATCAAGCTCTTCAAGTGAACCGCAAGAGTAAATGTACAGATATGACAATGAATTGCCGAAAGTGATCTTCTTAAGGTTGGGTGCAAATGAGATGTAAACCGAGTCTACACTCTTGGGAAGAACAAGCTCTTCGAGCTTGTCTCCGTCATAGATGGAAACGGATGTGTAACCGTTCTCGATCGTAAGGGATTCAACGCCGGTATCAAGAAGGCTGAGTGAAACACTCTCAGCATCAAGGTCGCCGGGTATCGTAACCGAAGGAGTAGGGTTGATGATGGTGTTGACATAGCCCCACTCATCCACTTCAAAAGATGTTGCAGCAGCGCTCGCAGGTGTAGCGTCGCTCACAACAAAGATCTGAAATGCCATTGCAAGGAAAGTGAGGAAAGCAACTGCTTTTTTCAAAGATCTTCTCATGTAAATTCCTCCTGAAAGTAATCTTTATGTTACACCTTTGGTGTTACATGTCTTCCCTATCATACACCATCGGTGTTACATCTCTTTCACGAATATGTGTCATTTTTATTTCTTTTTCGAAGAAACCGCAACGGCAATATCTTTATGATCGGACCCCTTTTTGATCTTGAATGTTCCGGTCTGAATGCGGGATGCGTAGCCATTCCTAACAATGTACTTGTTAAGATCCGCTGCCGAACCCGTAACACCCGCTTTCTGAAGCGCATCGCTTAAGATCTCGGATGTGCAGCCGCTCCTGATGGTAACGGAGACTGTTCCGTCCCCGTTATCCGAAACGCTGACCTTCCCGCCTCCCTGACTGTCCGTACTCTTCGGAGTCGGTGTCGCGGTAGGCTTTGGTGTCGGTGTCGCCGTGGGCTTAGGCGTAGGTGTCGCCGTGGGCTTCGGCGTAGGTGTCGCCGTGGGCTTCGGCGTAGGTGTCGCCGTGGGCTTCGGCGTAGGTGTCGCCGTGGGTTTAGGCGTCGGTGTCGCCGTGGGCGCCGGTGTGGGCGTCGATGTGGGTGCCGGAGTAGGTGTCGCTGTAGGTGCCGGCGTAGGTGTCGGCTCAGGTGTGGGTGTCGCCGTAGGCTCCGGGGTTGCCGCAGGATCATCTGCGGGTTCCTGATCAGGCTTCTGAGTCGTTACCTGATCTTGCTCAGGCTCCGGTGTCGTCATCTGTTCCTGCTCAGGCTCCGTAACCTGCTCCCGGTCTGTTGAAGAAGTGTCCTTGTCTGTCCGGGCAGTATCGGTATCGGAAGCTGCGGATGTTTTCTCACCTGAACCGAGCAGAACAGAAACCTTGCTCTCCCCCAGCTGCTTGTTCACGTTTTCCTGCAGCTGCGTAATCTCTTCAAATTCGAGGTTCGGGATGATGATCACGGAGAACACAAAAACCGTGAATATGATGCCGATCCCGACACCTCTCATGTAATACTTAAGTTTCATCTTTATCCCCGCATTTCGTATCGTGTGTGGTCTGCCGTTTCAAACAGTCTTTTATCTGCAGTACAGGTCAATGATCAGCTTGACCTCACCCTGTCCCATCTGAAGCAGCCTGGATATCTCCATGACGGATTTGTTCTGTTTGTAGAGAGCAATGATCTCATCGTTACGAGAGAGCATCCTTGTGTCTCTTGTATCGGTAGCCTTAACCGACTCCCATCCGCTCTTACGTGCGGTATCTGTTTTTCTGACCGTTTTTGCGGAGCTGACGGAAGCGGAAGCTTTCCCTGCCGTTGTCTTATTCGCAGTCCCGGTCGATGCTTTCGCTGACGATCTGGCAGTCTTTGCCGGTCCGGAAGACTTGGCTGATTTAGCGACCGTTTTCTTTTCTTCTTTCTGCGTGTCGGTGTCTTCTATGGGATCCGGCTCCGGCTCCTCATTTTCGGGGATGACATCTGAAACGGGTTCCGAAACAACGGTCACGGCCTGAACTTTCAGAAGCTCACGCTCCTTTTCAAGGGCTTCACGCGCCTGCGCCATCTCGTTTTCAAGCTCTTCGCGTGCTCTCTCCTTTTCGGCCTCAAGTTCGGCACGAAGCTTCTCCATCTCGGCTTCGTAGCTTTCCTTACGTTCGGCGTCTTCCTTTTCTTCCATGAGAACTCTTTCGCATTCAGTCTTAAGAGTGCTCATACGGTTCGTCATTTCTTTGAGCTCTTCTTCTTTTTCGCATAACATCTGATAGAGGAATACCGCTTCCTTGTGATCGGCTTCTATCTTCTCGATCACCTGGTCCGAATACTCCCCTACCGCAATTATCTTGTCATTTGAAAGCGACTCGAGCTTATCCTGCGCATCGGCAATGATCCTGCCGGCTTCACCGTTAATGTTCTGCTTGATGTTCTCGCCCATCTCTTTGAGCTTATCGGAGTCTTCGGGAGCAAGCCCTGAATCCTCCCCGGCCGATGAGCCTCTGTCGATGATAAAGCAGCTGATAACGATAAACGCAATTCCGAGTATTAAAAGTATGATCTCTAATGCAGTCATATCGATTCCCTGTCAGATCCGGATGTCAATCCCGTCAGAGCGGACATATCCTTCCTTTTCCTTCTTGTTATGCTCTTCTTCCTTTTTCTTTTTTTCACCTGACGGCTCGTACCCCTGTCCGTTACCTTCTGTCCCGTCGTAGCGGTACTCGGGGCTGTCGGTCTCGTTCATCTTAACCGTCTTTTGACTGTTCGACATCGTTTCGTGGTCGAACTGCTGCATCCCGTTCACATGCTGGCTCGCGTCCTTCGTGAGCTCACCCTGTCGCTGCATGGCAGCCACATCGGACTTCGGGATCATTGAATACATCTCAATCGGTGATATCATAGAAGTCCCCCCTTCCGGATAATCGCCTCACCCCTGTCAGTACCCCTTGACTCTGACATCCGCACCGTCTCTTACAAGCCTGCAATGTTTTGTCTCCGAACGGATGAAGGTCGAAACGTTTGAAACCGTAACCTTGCATCCCGGGTAAATAACGTCGTCGATCAGGATATATCCGCCGACCGAGTTATCGAGTTCTTCGTAGATCTTGGCGATCCTGTCGGAGATCTGTATCAGCTTGTTCTCAAGCTCTTTCTTGTTCGCCGACAAAGTCTGGAACTGGGCAAGCTTGTCGGGTGTAAGAGTCTCTCTGTCCTTGATCTTCTTTGATATAAAGAAGATGATCTTTGAGGCCTTGTCGATCTGTTCGTCTATTGATTTCTTCTCTTCCTCGAGTCTCTTTACTTCCTCGGTGAGGTTGATGTTGACTCCGACCTCGATGTTGGTGTTCGTACCCATGATGGATCCGGCTGTCTTTGCTTCGATGTACTTGCCCGATCTGATCGATCCGCCGGTAATGAAGCCTTTCTTTCCGCGGACAAGGATCTCACCGCCTGCCGATACCTTGCTGTGCATTATGGACTCGGTCTGGATGAATCCGCCTGCGGTAACCTCAGCGCTCTCGATAAATCTTGATACGATGTTTGTTCCTGCCTGAAGAACACCTCTGCTCATGCCCTGGATACCGCGCTTGAGGACGATCTGGCCGTCCGCTATAAGCGTTGCACCCTCAACAATGCCGTTGACGATTATGTCACCGTTTGCGATAACCTTATAGCCGGTATTGACATTACCGGTGATCTCAACGTTGCCGTTATATGTGATGTCACCCGTCGATGCGTCAACGTTCGCGGGAACGGTGTATGTGTCAAGCACGAAAATCTGACCGTCCACAAGTGAAGCATGGCCGTTGCAGTTACAGTATATGTTGAGGCCGTCGGGTGAAAGATGAGTGTTCTTGCTCTGACGAAGGAACTTGACCTGAACTTTCCTCGGATTGATCGGTCTGCCCATGACATCGGTTCCGGGCTTGCCGTGAACGGCCGGTGTGAGCGTAGCAAGACACTGATCCTTCTCTACAAGACAAACATTATCGAGCTGATGGAAATCAACCGAACCGTCTTCGTTCATCTTGGGCTTTCTGGAAAGATCGGTATTGAAATGATAGGTGATGACGGCGTCGCTGCCTTCTTCGGGCATCTCGGCGTCGGCAAGTATATAAGAAGTGCAGTATTTACGGTCCTTAAGGAACAGCCCGATCGCGTCTTCATCGATACCGAATTTAACGCCCTGTCTTCCGAGCTGGTAGATGATATCATCCTTTGAGAGGAGTCTTCCTCCCGTCGACGGAGGATAAAAGCGCGCGATTGCACTCGTGGCCTCGTTAGTTATGGACACGAACACGGTCTCATCGATATTTCCGAGCTGAAGAGTCGTAAGTCTGACCTCTTTGGGTTCTGTACAGTTCTTCACTACATCATAAACAACATTCTTCTCGTAATCGATGTTAAAACCGTCGAGATAACGGGTCACTTCAACCGGGTCAACGGAATTACCCATGTCTTCCGGAGGGAATACCATAAGGTAAGCGCCGTCTTTTCTTTTGTCGAGTTTAAAATAGCCGTTTGTCATAAATAGTGTTCCCCCTCTTTCTAAATACCATTATGTGACCAAAAGCTCCCCCTAAAAACTGTCCCCGAAAGATCCCCCGATCCTTTATCCGAGGAAAAGCTCCATTTCGGGCCCCAGTCTCTGCTTCATCTTGGCAAGTGCCTTTGAATGAAGCTGTGAAACACGTGACTCCGAGACCTCAAGTACCCTGCTGATCTCCTTAAGAGTAAGGTCTTCGTAGTAGTACATCGTGATGACCTGTTTCTCTTTATCGGTGAGTGTCATGATGACCTCAAGCAAAAGCCTTTTGAGCTCTTCCTTTTCCATCATCTTTTCGGGCTGCATGTAATCCTTGTCAGCCCTGGGCTCAACTCTTACCTCACCCTGTTCCATGTACTCGTCGAGTGAAAGTATGTTTGAAACCTTTGTCTCGTTATAAAGATTGCAAAGCTCGTCATCGGAGATCTGAAGCTCCTCTGCGATCTCTTCATCGGTCGCGGGTCGTCCGGTACGGTCTTCAACCTTTTTATACGCCGCCTCAAGCATCTTCTGCTTTTGTCTGACGGTACGCGGGATCCAGTCCATCCTTCTGATCTGGTCAAGGACTGCTCCTCGTATCCTGAGCGACGCATATGTTTCGAATTTAACGCCTTTGCCGTAATCGAACTTATCGATGGCATCTATAAGCCCAAAAACCCCGTATCCAACGAGGTCATCAAATTCCACATTGTAACCCAGATACATGCCGAGCTTACCGGCCACGAGTTTAACAAGAGGCGCATATTCAATTATGAGTTTTTCTCTCAGCTGAGGGGATCTGTCTTTGACGTACTCGCCCCACAACTTTTCCTTGTCAACAGCCATCTGTTATCACCTCAAATAAAAAACAATTTATAAATCTTCGGGATCGCCGGCTAAAGGCTCCGGTTCCTGCTCTGCCGCAGGCTCGGGCTGAGACGGAGGGTAGTCTTCCCGCGCGGGAGGCTCTTCCCCGTTGGCACGCTTGATCGCCATCTCGTTTTCCCTTTTCTCCCGCTCGAATTCCTCGTGTTCCCTGATGATCCTCTCACGGGCCATTTTGCTTTCTAATTCATCTTTTATTCTAGCATATATTTTGTTCGCGACAATACCAATGATGAGAAATGCGATCAATGATACGAGCACGAGCACAAGTGTTATCGTAAGGCTGGCACCGTTTATAAGACACGATACAGCCGCTATCGCTCCCCCGAGCAACGTGATAACAATAACTATCGGTTTATCTTTCACTTTATACCCCTTCTCTCCTTATCCTGTATCAAATGATCCTGAGCGGTTTTCCGATCGCCTTAACATGCAGCTCGCTGGTCGCAGGGTAGAACTCTATAGTCCGTCCGAATCTGTCCCCACAGTCTTCTGCGACAAGCTTGATGTTATTGGCCTTTAATACTGCCCGGCAGGCCTCCGCATTTCTCTGGCCGACCTTTAAGAGGTCGTTGTCGGTATTGAAGGCGAACATCTGGGCACCGCCTGCCATCTTGGCAACAAGTGCCTGCTTTGTTGTTCCCATCTTACACACCATGTCGATCAAATTCTTGATCCCGGTGTCGGCAAATTTGGCCGGATTGTCATTGTTTCGGATTATTGAGCTGTCAGGTAACATCACGTGAACCATGCCGCAAACCTTTTTGACCGGATCATATAATACTACTCCGATACACGACCCGAGTCCCAGGGTTGTGATCGCATCAGCGCCGGCACATGTGTTCATGTCAGCCATTCCGACTTTTATCATGTTTCCCATAATCGGTCCTTGTGTCTGTTCTTACAGTGTTAAACCAAGTGATTTGAATATCTTCTCAAAAGCTTCAAGTGTCGGGATCAGGATGAAGTATCCGTCAACCGTAAGTGATTTGTCTCCGAATTCGGACTGGATAAGGAGTGCCTTATCACTGACCTTACCGTACTCGATCGCGGGAACCGAAAGGATCGCACCCGCCATATCAACCGAAAGATAAGGGACACTCGATGTAATACAGAGGTTTGTAAGTGACGATATTGCCGACAGATATGATCCGGCAATGATGTTCCCGAGTTCCTGAAGAACCGAAAGCTCCATCTCGGTAAAATCTCTCTCTCCGGCAGGGGCCCCTTCTCCCGCTCCGGGCAAGATCCCGTCCACAATACTCTCTGCTGCTTTTTTCTCCATGACGAACATCATCATGCCGTCAATATCACTCTGAAGGGCAAGCAAAATACCGACAACCACGTTCTCGGCTCCTCCGATAACCTCTGCGAGCTCCTTAAATTCAAGGAACTTGATCACGGGAACCTGCATATCAACCTTGAGGTTCATCATGGTTGATATCGCGGTAGTCGCATTACCTGCTCCGATGTTTGATATCTCCTTCAGGACGTCGAATTCCATGTCGGAGAATTCTTCAAGTCGACTTCCGGTCAAGCCAAAACACCTGCCTCTCTTCTGTAAAAATATCGTTTTTGTGTGACAGAAATGCCCCAAAATACTGTTTCACAAAAAACACGATTTCCTGCCGCTTTTATATCCCCAAAAGCGGCAGGGAATCCTGATAAACTATTCTCAGATAGCTGCTGCCTCTTTTTCAGTGATAACAGCTGCTATGTTCATAAGGGAGATAAGTCCCTTGCTGTGCTTGCCGACACCTGAAATAAACGATCCCTGATCGGTGGTGTTGCTCGATCTGTCAATGTCTTCGTCAGCAAGGTTAACAACTTCTCTTACCTCATCAACGATGAATCCTACCGGAGCCTGCTGCTCGGGCTTAACGATCAGGATCCTCGTCTTCTTGGAGAACTCGTCGGGTTCAAGTCCGAACTTAACTCTGAGACTCATAACCGGGATGATCTCACCTCGGATATTGATAACTCCGTAGAAGTAAGGCTGAGCCTTGGGAACTCTCGTGATCCTCTGCATCTTAACGATGTTGTCGATGTATTTGATGTCTATACCGTATTGCTCATTACCGATGATAACGCCGATGTACTGTGTAGTATCGAGCGTCGAAGCAACCATATTGTTATCAGCCATGTCTTTGTCCTCCTCTTTAATTAAACTAAAGTGTTGGCATCAAGAATGAGAGCGATCTCGCCGTCACCGAGGATGGTTGCACCACTGATCATCTTGCTGTTGTTGATGTACTTGCCGATAGACTTGATTACGATCTCAAGCTGTCCGATAAGATCGTCCACGATAAGACCGGCCTGCTTGTCGCCCTTTGCAACAATGACAACAGTAAGGCTTTCCTGATCCTGCTTTGCATTCGGAACATCGAGGATCTTGTCGAGACGAACAAGCGGAATAACAGTTCCACGAAGGTTGATAACTTCCTTGCCTTCCACGTACTTGATATCGGTTGTGGGGATATCCTCGATCGTCTGGATGCTTCCGAGCGGGATAGCGTACTTCTCGTTTCCGAGAACAACCATAAGCGACTGGATGATGGCAAGTGTAAGAGGAAGTCTGATGATGAACGTACTTCCCTCTCCAAGGACTGATCTGCACTCTACGCTGCCGCCGAGAGCTTCGATCTTGGTCTTGACAACATCAAGACCGACACCACGTCCGGAGATATCGGAGATCTTTTCGGCTGTCGAGAAGCTGGGTCTGAACAAGAGATCGATGATCTCTTTGTCGGACATCGTCTCTGCCTGATCGGGAGTGATGGTGCCTCTCTCAAGAGCCTTTGCCTTAACCTTCTCAACATCGATTCCGTGACCGTCATCACGAACTTCGATAACAACGTTGTTACCTTCCTGGTATGCGCTCAGGAAGATCGAGCCGACTTCGGGCTTTCCGGCTTTGATACGTTCTGCGTTGGTCTCAAGACCATGATCCGCCGCATTACGAAGGATGTGCTGAAGAGGATCACCGATCTCATCGATAACGGTACGGTCAAGCTCTGTCTCTTCACCGCTCATGAAGAGCTCCATCTTCTTGTCAAGCTTCTTGGAAAGGTCTCTGATCATACGAGGGAATCTGTTAACAACACTCTCGATAGGTACCATCCTGACCTTCATAACCGACTGATGGATGTTGGTAGTGATACGCTCAAGGTATTCAACCTGATCACGGAAGCTCGAATTCTTCTCGTCACGAACAAGGTCTGCGGGCGAGATCGAAACAAGTCCGTTCTTTGCGATGATAAGCTCGCTCACGAGGTTCATGAGGTCATCGAGCTTGTCAATATCAACACGTACCGAACGGTTAACAACGGGCTTCTTGGCTGTTGCAGCGGGAGCCTTTGTCTGAGTAGCGGTTGCAGTGCCTGTAGCGGCTGCTGTGCTCTCTGCAGTCTGCTCGGCAGCTTCCTTACGTTCACACTTGGTTTCATCAATAAGTGCGATATCAACGCTCTTAACTTCCGAAACATTCATAACGGCTGCCTGGATCTCATCCATGGTCTTGGCGCTGGTAACAACTACTGAGAATGAGAAATCAAACTTCTCATCTTCGATCGCCTGAGCGTCGGGCATTGACTTGATAGTCTCACCGACTGTCTCGATAGCCTTAAATACAAGGAAAGCACGTGCAGCCTTAAGCACACATGTATCCTGAATGTTGATCCTTACGATATATCCCTGAAGGCCCTGTCCGCGAGCCTTGTTGATCATGTTCTTTTCCTGCTCCGTAAGAGTAAAGGAATCAAGAAGTTCCTTTGTGTCACCCTCGGTTGCAACAGCAGCAGCCGCAGCGGCGGGAGCGGCTTTCTCAGCGGGTGCTGCAGCGGGAGCAGCGGGAGCAGCAGGTGCATCGGAACCACCGGCGAGACCGGCCTGGAGCTCTTTCTGGAAAAGGTCGATAATATCCTGATTATCGTTGGTGCCTTCATCCTGATTATTTACGATGTTGTCAAGGTACTCCTCAAGAGCATCGAGACCTCTGAAAAGACCGTCAACCAGAGTAGAAGAAACTTTCATCTTCTCGTTGCGGATCTCCTGGAATACGTTTTCCATGTCATGGGTAAGCTTCTGCATTCTCTTGTAACCCATGGTTCCGGCCATACCTTTAAGAGAGTGAGCAGCTCTGAAGATCTCGTTGATGGTTTCTTTGTTATCGGGCTCTTTCTCAAGAACAAGCAACTGCTCATTGAGGCTTTGAAGGTGTTCCTTGGTTTCTTCGATAAAGATTTCAAGATACTGACTAACGTCCATAAAAGACCTCCTCTTTTATTTAACATGTACCGACTGTTCTGACTATCGCTTCCGCGATCTCCCCCAGCGGGAGTATCTCGTCAGAAATACCGGCTTCTTTTATCATACGGGGCATCCCGTATACCGTACTGCTTGCTTCATCCTGGGCGATAACGTAGGTGTTCTTAACTTCAGAGAGAGCTCCGATACCTCTGGTACCGTCACTGCCCATACCTGTGAGAACAACACATGTTATCTCGTCAAAATCAAGCTCTTTGATCGATTCGTACATGATGTCGGCACAAGGCCTGAGGCCGTTGCGTGCGGGTGAATTGTCGAAAACGAGCACATAATCGGATCCTTTTTTCTCGATCCTTAAGTGACGTCCTCCTTTGGCTATATAAACCCAGCCTTTTTTCAGAATGTCACCGTTCTCCGCTTCCTTAACGTTGATCTTGGAGATCTCGTTCATCCTGGTTGCAAGCGAGCCTGTAAAGCTCTCAGGCATATGCTGTACAAGGACAACGGGAGCCGCAAGATTGGGAGGTAACAGCGGCAGAACCTGTTGAAGTGCTTTCGGACCGCCCGTCGAAGAAGCAATGGCTACAAGTCTGTTCGCATTCTTCGCAACAGCCGTATGAGGCTTCCTGTTGAAGACATTGATATTGGTGTAGGACATCGGTCCGCCCAGCACCTTCGCAGTACCTGCGGAAGGTGTAACGGGAGTGGCTGACTCCGGAGTCTCCTTCGAAGCTTCATGTTCGTGAGAACGTCTCGAGGGAAGTTCCTTCACGGCCGAATCGGGAAGGGAAAGTCCCGCTGCCATGAGGCTTAAGAGTCTGTCTCTGAATCTCTCGCTCTTCGTCTCCATGAAGCTGCCGGGTTTGGTAAGGAAATCAAACGCGCCAAGCTCAAGACATCTGATAGTCTCATCGGCACCTTCTTTGGCGATGGTGCTCACAACGAGTGTGGGGATCCTGATCCCTTTCGCCGCAAGCTTCTCAAGAAGTTCGATACCGTTCATCCTCGGCATGTTGATGTCGAGAATTATGAGATCGTATTTCGACTGATCGGAGACGATCATATCGTAGGCTTCAAGACCGTTGACCGCACTGTCTTCCAGTACAAATCTCTCATCGGAAGCTATTATATCAGATAGTACTCTTCTCATGAGTGCAGAGTCGTCAATCGCTAGTATTTTTTTAATCATTTTGTCTCCTTATTTGCTTTTTAACGATAAACGGTTTGCGAATATCAGATTTATTTGCATGTTTCGTCAAAACAATATCTCACAATTCTTTCCTTGGTGTCCGCGGATATGTCGGTAAACTCCACACGGTGCTCATAGACTGCATCTTCGTGACCTACATTATCCGTGTATATCACACGACCCGAAACGATCAGATCGTCTTTTTCTCCGCCGAGCATCAGATTCATCCTGATAATTCTTCCTCTTTCAATGTCTGTTCCCGAGGAAAACCTGACACCTCCGGCGCTGAGGTTAAAGCAAGTTCCTCCGAGCATCTGTCCGGAAGCTTCATCTTCACCTATGGTGTACATGATCGGTATAACCTTGTCCAGTCTGTAAAACATCCGCTTACTGTCCTTGGTAAGCTCCGATACCAGCTTGAGCTCAAATCCGTTACCAAGCTCAGCGTCCATATCATCGACGACCGTCGCTCTGCAGGCAAAGCTTCCCGATGATGCTATAAACCTGAGTTCGTAAACTTCACCCTCCTCAAGAGGGCTTGCCTGTCCGCGCTGCGTCGGCATTGCGATACGGATCAGATTCTCGGCGTCGGTCCGTGTGATAATGCTCTCCGAGATCACAGATGTTTCTCCGCTCTCTTTACCCTTGCGTCCGGACAACAGCTTAAGCTCTACATAATCACCTGTTTTATAAAGCGCTTCTGTCATAACGTCGTCCTTTATTATATGCCCGGTTAATTATTTCTTGTTCTTTTTGTATAGGCTCTTCATCCATCTGTTAAAGAGCTGCGTGATACCTGAGCCGGCAGTTGCTTCGGGCTCGGCCTGAGCGATCTTTGAAGCGATCTTAACGATCGACTTCGAAGCCGGCGATGTGGGGTAGCTTATCATAAGCGGTTCCTGCGCCATGATCGCCTTCGAGCTGTTAGGATCCTGAGGTATGTCTCCGAGATATTCCATTCCTATACCGAGGAACTTGTCAACCACGAGACTGAGCTGGCGGTAAAGGCCCTCTCCTTCTTCGCTGTTCTTGACACGATTTGCAACCATCCTGATGACAGTGCTTTCCTTTGAGAAGTCGCTCTTACGGTTCAGTGTCTTAAGGAGAGCATACGCATCGGTGATCGAAGTGGGCTCAAGCGTTGCTACTATGAGCACTTCGTTGCTCGCACTGAGGAATTCGAGTACCGTATCGGCAATACCCGCTCCCGTATCTACTATGATGACGTCTGCCATCTCATCGAGCTCGTAAAGCTTTGATACGAGGTAAACAACCTGATCCCTCGTCAGTCTCGAAAGTTCCTGGATACCGGAACCTCCGGATATAAACCCGATGTTCTCGGGACCGGGTGTTATGATGTCCTTGAGGTCCTTGCCCCTGAACATAAGATCCGCAAGGTTGTACTGCGGTCTTATACCGAGCATAACCTCGATATTGGCAAGACCGAAATCGGCATCAAGAATGATGACACGTTTTCCGAGTCTTGCAAGACTGATGGCAAGATTAACGGACAATGTCGATTTTCCGACGCCTCCCTTGCCGCTGGTCACGGTGATGACACGTGACACTTTCCTGACCTTGGTGTGCTTTGAAACCAGTTTTCTGAGCTGATCGGCCTGATCCATTAATCCTCACCTCCCAGCAGATGCCTGGCTATCGTCTGGGCATCGAGACGGCTGATGTCGTTGGGTACCTTCTGTCCGAATGTCGCATAAGAAAGAGGTACTCCCGTGAGCATCTTAATATTGAAGATATTTCCGAGGCATGATGTCTCATCAAGCTTTGTAAAAATAAGCCTGTAGTCGGAAATATCCGAATATGTCTTTGTGATCTTTATAAGGTCGTTGTACTTTGTTGCCACACTCAGTACAAGGTAAACCTGACGTCTCTCTTCGGGAACCGCTTCGAGGAGTCTGCGCAGATCGTCTGTCTGCTCGGGATCCCTGTGAGAACGTCCCGCTGTATCGACAAGCACTATATCAAAGCTCTTGAGGTCCTCAAGCGAATCCTTGAGCTCCGTTTCGTTGTAGACAACCCTCAGAGGTACCTGAAGTATATTGGCATATGTATGAAGCTGCTCTACCGCTGCTATCCTGTAAGTGTCCGCGGTAAGGAGCGCCACATTGAGTTTCTTCTCGAGCTTAAGCTTTGAAGCAAGCTTGGCTATGGTGGTCGTCTTTCCGACACCGGTAGGTCCGATGAAGAAGACATAATCGGCATGGCCGGGCTTTACATCAAGTACTTCGGACTTGCCGAGTTTAAGTACGATCTTCTGGTAAACCGCCGAGAGGATATTCTCAACCGAAGAATCCTTCTTAAGCGAAGGCTCTACCTCTCCGATCACCTGATTGATGTACTGCTCGTCGACTTCGTTGTCGGCCAGCTGGTTGTAGATAAGGCGAAGGCACTCTACGTTGCTGTCATCCTTTTCTTTTTCTTTCTCTTTCTTTTCCTCTTTTGCTGTCGAAGCGGATGAATCCTCTCCGTTCAATACGGCGCGCGAATGACCCATCTGCTGCTCGATCATGGTGGTAAGATTGTTGAGCTTAACCTCGAGAGCCTTGGGGTCGGGATAAAAAGGTGACTCAGGAGCGTCTCCTTCAACAATGACGTTCGGGTTGCTCTTAAGGGCAGCCATCATACTCTCCTTACGGGAGAGCTCGGGCTTGGGAGGTGTCTCGTCAAGAGTGACGGTAACCTCATAAATGGGTCTCTTAAAGATCCTGGCGATACCTCTGGGTCTGATCTCCCTGGTATTCGCCACAACAGCGTCGTTGCCAAGCTCGCTCTGCGCGGCAATTAAGGCTTCTTTTTGGGTCTTGCCCGTAAATTTCTTGATTATCACTTAACTGTCACCATCCCTACTGATTGTAATTCGACACCCGAATCGATCTCATTGTACGAAATGACTATCAGATCCGGGAAATAATCCATGGTCAGCTTCTTAAAGTACATCCTCACTATGGGCGAAGTAACAACGATCGCGTTTCTTCCCATGTTCTCGAGCTTCTCGACCTCTTCCTTGAGCGATTCCATGAGTCTTGACGATTTATCCGGGTCGTAGCTGATATACGAACCCTGCTCCGTCGTCTTGACGCTTGCCATGATCTCCTGCTCGACCTCGGGATCAAGTGTGACCACACTGTTCTTCTCATGAGCAGGGAAGTATTTGTTCGAGATCGCACGTTTTAAAGCCTGACGCACATACTCGGTGAGGATATCGGTATCTCTTGTGGTCGGCGCGTAATCGGCAAGCGTTTCAAAGATCGTAACAAGGTCTCTGATAGAAATACCTTCGCGCAGCAGGTTCTGAAGTACCTTCTGTATCTCTCCGACTCCGAGCAGCTTCGGAACAAGTTCCGAAATAAGTGTCTGGTTCTGCTCCTGAATATTGTTGATGAGGTTTTGAACATCCTGGCGTGAAAGCAGTTCCGCAAGATGTCTCCTGATAACCTCTGTCAGGTGAGTGGCAATGATCGACGGTGGATCGACAACCGTGTAACCGTAGGACTCCGCTCTCTCCCTCTGGCTCTCGGTGATCCAGAGCGCCGGCAGATGGAACGAAGGCTCGACAGTCGGGATACCCGTGATCTCCTCTTCAACATAACCCGGGTTCATGGCCATGTAGTGATCGAACAGGATCTCGCCCTCGGAAACCGGGACACCTTTGATCTTGATCACATACTGATTCGGAGAAAGCTGTATGTTGTCTCGAAGTCGTATCGTGGGAACGACACATCCGAGTTCAAGTGCAATCTGACGCCTTATGAGCACGACTCTGTCAAGCAGGTCGCCGCCCTGATTGGTGTCCGCGAGAGGGATGATACCGTAACCGAACTCAAATTCGATCTGATCAACCTGAAGCAGATTGACAACATTCTCGGGACGTCTGATCTCGGAAGCCTGAGTCTCCTCTTCCGAAACCTCGGCGGTAACTTCGCTCTTTTTGAGTCTCTTGTCAATGTTACGTCCCGCGAGCAGGAAAAGTGCTCCGAAGGGAACGAACACCAAAAGAGGCAGAGGCGTGAACAGTCCGAAGAACACCATGGCCGCGCCGACGATATACAGAACCCTCGGTATCGAGAAAAGCTGCGATATGAGGAGGTTTCCGGTGTCGGCCTCTTTTGACACCTTGGTAACGAGCACACCGGTTGCCAGTGAGATCATAAGTGAAGGCATCGAGCTTACAAGTCCGTCACCGATCGTCAGTATACCGTATGTCTCAAGAGCCTGCGAAGCGTCCATATTGCCGGCCGTGATACCCATCACAAGTCCGCCGACAAAGTTTATGAGCGTGATGATGAGTCCGAGTACGGCATCACCTTTAACGTACTTCGTGGCACCGTCCATAGAACCGAAGAATGTCGATTCTTCCTGGATCTTCTCACGTCTTTCCTTTGCTTCTTTATCTGTTATGGCGCCGGTGTTGAGATCGGCATCGATGGCCATCTGCTTACCGGGCATTGCATCGAGTGTGAAGCGGGCCGTTACCTCGGATACACGCTCGGAACCTTTGTTGATGACGATGAACTGTACCAGAATAATGACGATAAAGATTATCGCACCAACGATTATATTGTCTCCTCCGACGAAACTGCCGAACTGTCTGATGACCTGTCCGGGGTCGCCGTTCATGAGGATAAGCCTTGTTGACGAAACGTTCAGCGAGATCCTGAAGATCGTTGTGAACAGAAGGATCGTCGGGAAGCTCGACATATTGAGGACTTCCGTCGAAAACAGCGCATTGAAGAGGATTATCATCGCGAGCGCTATGTTAAACGCCACACCGACGTCGAGCACGACCGCAGGAAGCGGAACAACGATGAAGATGATGATAGAGAGCATGTACAGTCCGATGGCATAATTCTGGATGTTCTTTATGCTGAACTTCATGGCTCCTCATCTCCTCCTTTCGTGTTTATTATGCTTCTCTACCCTCTCTTTGGTTTCGTTGTCCTCAACGAAACCGTTTCCTCGCAGGCATTTTCACTAAGCCTCTCTACCCTCCATCGCATAAACGTAAGCGAGCACTTCGGCTGTCATCTTGTAGAGCTCCTCGGGGATCTCCTCGTCTATCTCAACGTTGTGATAAAGCATTCTTGCAAGCGGCTTGTTCTCGACTATCGGTATAAAGTTCTCACGAGCCACTTCTTTGATCCTCTGTGCGAGGAAATCAGCACCCTTGGCTATAAGTATAGGTGCGGTACCGATGTCCTTGTCATACTTGATCGCGCAGGCAAGGTGAGTCGGGTTTGTGATGACGACATCGGCCTCGGGAAGCTTCTGCATCATACGCCGTCGCGATGCATCCCTCATCTTCTGTCTGATCTGACCCTTGATCTTGGGATCACCTTCCGTCTGCTTGAACTCGTCCTTGATCTCCTGCTTGGACATCCTCATCTCACGAAGGAACTTGAGACGCTGGTAAATATAGTCCACGATACCGATGATGAGGAAAACAAGGCTGATCTTGATACCCATGTTGAGCACGATATCTCCGACCAGCATGACTGCCGTAAAAAGCTCAATATCGTACAGAATGTTTATGGTATCGGCCTCATCAACGAGGGTCGAATATGTCATGTACCCGACAAGCAGTATCTTGACGACCGCCTTTAAGAGGTCGAACAGCTTGTCCTTTGAAAAGATCCTCTTGAATCCCTTAAGGGGGCTGATCTTGCTCGCTTTGGGCATAAGCGGTTTGGCAGTCGGTTTCCACTTGACCTGCAGCGCATTTACAACGATCGCCGCCACGACTGCGGAGGCGAACATCGGCAGGCAGATGATGAGCACTTCGGTGAGTGCTTCATGCATGTATGCCGTGGCATATGCCGAATTAAATACTTCTTTTGAGTAGGTCTCTATGGATCCGTACATAAGCCTGAACGAATCCGCGAACCCGTCGGTTATGAACGAAACAAACACCTTTATGATGGCGAAGAGCATGATGAGCGCAACTGCTGTTGTAAGCTCCTGGCTCTTTGCAACCTGACCCTCTTTTCTCGCATCCTCGAGTTTCTTGGGGGTCGCCTCTTCCGTCTTCTCGCCTCCGGGCCCTTCTTCAGCAAAGAACTGAAGTGAAAGCTTCAGCCGAAGGTTAAGCAGCGTATAGGATGATCGATCGGGTCGGGCAATCAGCAAAGGATCAAGCCGGCTTTCATCCGTACGATCAGACTGAGTATCAGCCGGAAGAGCTGATGTACGAAGCGGCATCCCTCATCACCTCCAGCATTTTGTCAAATATGATCTCACTGATACCCGGGATCAGCTCTATAACGACCAGCATGACCACAAGTCCTACGATGACCTTGAGCTGGATACCGATAACGAACATACTCATCTGAGGAGCAACCTTCGCAAGTATCGCAAGCACCGTGTTGACAAGCAGCATCGAACCGAATATAGGGAGGACTATCCTGAACGCGAGTACGAAATAATCACCCAAAAATGTCGTTGCGACAGAGTAGATCGACGGATTGATGAACACCTGCCCCACAGGTGATATCGTAAAGCTGTCGATCAGCGCGTCAAGCAGGAAATGATGCATGTATGTGATCATCATCATGAGCATGACGGCGTACGAGTAAAAGTTACCGCTGACTGTAACCTGTGCGCTTGTAACAGGATCGATCTCGTTTACCATAGAGAATCCGATCTCCATATCAAGCAGCTGTCCCGCAAACTGAAGTATCTGGTAACAGATACTTGCCATGAAGCCGAGGATCAGTCCGACCACAGTCTCCGAAACAAGCAAAAGCGTCAGTCCCGTGACCCCGTCATAAACGAGAGGCTTATAGGGAAGTGCATTAAACAGTATGAGCGCCAGAGCCGCCGAAAAACCGACCTTGACCCTGAAAGGTACATTCTTAAGGTTAAAGAACGGCGCCGTAAAGATAAATCCCGAGATTCTCACAAGGATAGCCAGGATATATTCGATCTGTTCTATACTGACCATCCCTACTCCTCTCTTTTGGAGAAACCCGGTCTTTCAGGGGGAACCCTTCGGGCCGAAGCTCCGCTTTCTATCTGATAAAAATACTGAAGTTCTCGCAAAGGTACTCAAAGTACTCCGAAATGCTCGTAATGATCCAGTTCCCGGCGAACATGATCACGAGGAATATCGACAAAAGCTTGGGAACGAACGAAAGCGTCTGTTCCTGGATCGATGTGACGGTCTGAAGCACACTTATGATGAGACCGACCACGAGGGAAACTATCAACATGGGGGCGGATACCTTTATGATCAGATAAAGGGTTTCGCGCAGCAAAGTCACAAGGACATCTTCACTCATATCTTCCACTCCTATACTATTCCATAGTGACGTTTCCTAACTGCCACACATTTTTCGAGAAACACGCTTCGATATTGTTTTCTGAAAAAACGGTCGAGCTCGTCACCTGTTATACAAAAAACTAGTAAAAAGTTCTCACAAGCTGTCCCACTATAAGATCCCAGCCGTCTGCGACGATGAACAGCAGGATCTTGAACGGCATCGATATGGTAGTGGGCGGCAGCATCATCATACCCATGGACATAAGCGTTGATGATACTACCATGTCTATGACGAGGAACGGGATATAGATAAGGAAGCCCATGACGAACGCGATCCGAAGTTCGGAAAGGATGAACGCGGGGATCAGCGCCGTTGTGGGGACATCGGCTCTCGTTTCAACATTCTCGATGCCGGCTATATCAAGGAAAAGCTCAAGGTCCTTCTCGCTACCTTCCATCTGGTCAAACATGAATTCCCTGATCGGTTCGAGTCCACGCTCGAAAGCCTGCTCCATCCCGATCTCGCCGTTCTGCATGGGAACGATCGCTTCGTTATTGATCTTGATGAAGACAGGTGACATAACAAACAGGGTGATAAACAGAGCTATCCCCACAAGCACCTGGTTGGGGGGAGTTGTCTGCGTTCCGAGCGCCGTCCTGACAAAATGCAGAACGATCACGGTCCTTGTAAAGGACGTGAGCATGATGAGTATGGAAGGCGCAAGTGAAATTACCGTAAGAAGAAGGAGTATCTGAAGCGTCGAAGAAAGCGAGCCCGATCCGTCATTGTCAAAACGGAATGTAAGCCCGCCAAGATCACCCTCGAGATATCCGGGATCGACGTCTGTTCCTTCGTTACTGAGCGTAGAGATCGTAGGGTCGTCCTCATCGGCCTGAGCCAAAATCGGAGTACACAAAACAAAGGTTAACAGACACACCAGAGTGAGGATAAGAGAAACAGTAAATACCTTAAATGATTTCCCAAGTCGCTTATCCGAGTTCATGTATATCAACCTTTTCAATGATTTCGTATGAGTGGCTTAAGGCATAATGCCACACCTACTTTTATTATACCAATTATCACCGACAATACAAACTTTTTTTGAAAGAAAATGCTTATGATCTGTAATCGGCCGGATACAGAAAAAACCCCAAAAAACTTTGGGGTTTAGTGTGCTCTTTATTCCGCGTCGCGAGGATCTTCAGCGCCTAAAGCAGTTTCTGTCACTTCAGAACCTGCGCCATCAGCAACCTTTTCCGTAACTCTCATGCTTGCGGCCTCGGTTTCTTTATCCTCAACGCTCATGCCGGCGTTCTCGGGATCTTTTGCCGTAACGCTCATGTCTGCCGGCTCGGTCTCTTTATCCTCAACGTTTATATCTGCGAATTCGGAGATGCTCTTCTTCTCGTTCTTACCTTTACCCGAGAAAGAAGAAATGATCTCCTTAAAGCTCTTGTGGTTTCCCGAGGCGGACTCTGTCAAAAGACTCTCCCCATCGATCTCCGAAAGAAGCGAGATGTTGTCCTTGGTAACGCTGATCAGCAGATACTTGTCTCCGCACTTTATGAGCTGAAGGTACTTGTTCTGTGTAACACGGAAGGTTTCGAGAGCGCGGATGTTCTTGCCGGATCCTCCGCCCTGTATCCCCTGGCTCTTTCTGCCGATGAACCTGGTCGTATAATAGCAGGCCACGATGATGACCGCACACAAGAGTATCAGCCCGAGCAGCTTCCAAATGCTGTTCGAGCTGGTGCTTATGATGTCGGGTTTAACGTTTTCTGCCAGTAATAAGATCATGTTATTTAATGACTTCCGTAACTCTTATACCAAATGCTTCCTCGATAACAACTACCTCGCCTCTCGCAACGAACTTGCCGTTGACAAGGACGTCAACAGGCTCACCGGCAAGACGGTTAAGCTCTATGATGGTTCCGGGCGAGAAATCAAGGATCTCCTTGATCGACTTACTTGTACGTCCGAGCTCTGCAGTAACCTCAAGCGGTACGTCAAGCAGCAGGTCGATGTTCTCTGTCGTGAGGAGCGGTGACTGAACCTGCGTAAACGGCTGGAACTGCACAGGCGAAATGTTCACATCCTGTACGGGAGCCATCATGTAAGGCATCGGCTGACCCTGAACGGGCTGACCCTGCATGGGCTGTCCGGGCATTGCATAAGGCATCGGCGCGGGGCCCGGAGCGGGTGCAGGCGCGGGCGCAGGTGAGGGCGCGGGAGCAGGTGCAGGTGCGGGCTGTGGCGCGGATGTTGCTTCGGGAGCCGAACCTCCCGCATATTCCATAAATCTCTCGTAAAGACCTCTTGCGAAATCGAACGAGTAAAGCTGCATGATCTCACTGTCGATGAGAGTGCCGATCTCCATCTTGAAGGAAACTTTTACGAAATCTCCCTTAAGGAACTCAGCGATCTGATCTCCCTGCATGACTGAAGGGAGATCGACAAGGCTTGCGGTAGGCGGGCTGATATCGATCTTCTTTTCGAGCATCGCCGAAAGCGATGTTGAAGACGAACCCATCATCTGGTTCATCGCTTCACTGATCGCACTGAGATGAAGATCAGAGAGCTCACCTTCCTGCGGAGTACCGTCTCCGCCCATCATGAGGTCTGTGATGATCTTAACATCATTTTCCTTCATGATAAGGATGTTGTTGCCGTCAAGTCCCGAAGTATAATAGATCTGAATGAAAACACAGGGTCTCGTATATTCACCGATCAGTTCGTCCCAGTTGGCGTACGAAACCTTCGGTGTTGTGATGTTAACCTTCTGGTTGAGCAGCGAGGAAAGAGTCGTGGCTGCAGTACCCATGCTTATGTTGGAAATCTCACCAACCGCATCCTTTTCCGCATCGCTTAGGGAATCGGAATAAGTCTTGGGCGCTGCCGCAGCACCGGAACCGGCGTCAGCATCAGCAGACGGCGTATCCGCAGCCGGGGTTTCCTCCGTATTCATGCCACTGAGCAGAGCGTTAATCTCTTCCTGTGAAAGCATGCCGTCCATAAACTCTAGTTCTCCTCTCTTAAGACATGTGATACCTTAACCGCATATGAATCCGATGACGATCCGGGCAAAGCAAGGAATTTCTTGATGTTACCCACATATACCGGAAGTTCATCGCCGGTCTTGGTATTGAGCTTGATGATATCGCCCTTTTGCATGTTGACGAAATCATTAAGTGAGATAATACTCTTTCCAAGCTCAGCCTTGATAGGGATCCTCGCTTTCGCGATAGCGACCTCGATCTGGGCTTTGTACGCCTGGTTGTCGGATACCTTGACGGTCGAGTACCAGTACTTGGTATTCAGCTTGTCGATAACCGGCTCTATTACCTCGTAAGGCAGGCAGACATTTATCATCCCCTCAATGTTACCTATCTTCATGTTCATCGTGATGATGGAGGCCATCTCACTCGGTGAGATGATCTGCGCAAACTGCGAGTTCGTCTCGATCCTCTGGAGACGCGGCTCAAGCTTGACCACGTTGGCCCACGGTTCCATCAAAAGGTTCGTGACGACTGTGAATATTCTCTCGATGATAACGAGCTCGATCTCAGAGAAATCTCTCGACTTTTCAAGAGGTATTCCGTTACCGCCGAGCATTCGGTCAACTATGGCATAACCGATGTTGTCGGCGATCTCTATGATGATATTGCCTTCAAGAGGCGAAAAATCAATTATTCCGAGAAGCACGGGGTTTGAAAGGGCGTTCGAGAACTCCGAATAAACCTGTGCCTCAGAGTTTATCACTTCAACCTGCACATTCTTACGCAGGTATACGGGAAGCGATGTTGAAAGAAGTCTGCTGTAATGCTCAAATATGATCTCTAAGGTCCTCAAGTGTTCTTTTGAAAACTTTGAAGGGCGGTTGAAGTCATAATTCTTGATGACCTTGTCGCCGGATTCTTTCATTACATCCGCATCAAGTTCACCACTGCTAAGGGCGGCAAGCAGATTATCTATCTCGCTTTGGGATAACACATCACCCATAGCACTTCCTCCTCATCCTTCAGAAACGGCGAGCGCTTCCGTTTTCTAGCCTGCACTGCAGGCTGTGATCCCGGATCCCGGAACCACAAGAACCTGTTTCGTACCGAAAATACGGTCAGATCATTAAGAGATCAGGTATGTTACTGTACAGTCAACAATAAATCTTGAATTGAACAATGCCTGGATATCTGTAAGGATCTTCTCCTTGATGGACTGCTGAAGTTCAACATCATTGAGATCGTCATTTGTGTACTTCTGGAAATTCGAGATGATGATCGACTGGATATCGGGCTTCATCTTGTCAACAGAAGGATTGAGTCTCTCATAATCCTCATGTGTCTTGTTGATCGTGAGCGATGCTGTGATCTTGGCAAAATGTGCCTTGCCGTCACTGCCTGTATGAAGGTTGGTAGTGATCTCATCAAGTGAGTACTTCTCAACATCCTCGATGCTGTATGTGTTGTTGATATCCTTGGGCAGCGGTGATTCAAGCTCAAGGTCGATGATCTGCATGATCTTGGTGATGAGCTCATCGGTCCTCTGCGCATTGGGAACCACGGTAAATACCGTGTAACCCACAAGTGTGAGGTTGACGATACATACTACCAGTATCAGTACTGCCAACATGTTCTTCTTCATAGTTTCCTGCTCCGTTCTGTGCCGCCCATCCGATATGCGAAACGGTCGCCGACGGCACCGGCTGTATTCCGTTCCGAATGGATTTAAACTTATTTATTATTATAGGAGTTGTAAAGTCTTATTTCAACTCTCCTGTTCTTTGCTCTTCCTTCAGATGTGTCATTGGTGTCGACAGGCTCATACTCGCCTCGTCCGGTCCAGCCGACTCTCGTTATATCGATACCGCTGTTCTTAACAATGAACTGTGCAGCACTTATAGCACGCGCTGACGAAAGGATGTCATTGCTGCTGAATGAAGCGTTGTGGATCGGTATGTTGTCTGTGTGACCGATAACGTCGACATAATTGTCGGGATACAGCTTAAGGATATCACCGACCTTTGAAAGAAGCGGTTTGCATTCTTCGGTGAGCGTAGCGCTTCCGGATTCGAAAAGCAGTGATCCCGGGATCGTCATCTCAACGTATGTACCCTCTTCATCTATGGAGAGTGCAAGCTGTTCGTCAATATCGTAAAGCTCCGTGATCTCCGAGATCTTCTCGAACATCTCGGTTGTCTCGATCATGCCCGCGGCTGCGGCCATCATCTTGACATCTGCAATGTTGGCAAGCGATTCGTTCTGCTCCGAGAGCTCGGCCATTGCCATCAGTTTTTCAAGGAGATCCTCATCTATCGATCCGTCCTCAAGCATCTTATCAAGAAGATCGGACTGCATGAGCTGATCGAGCAAATCAACATCTATCATACCGAGCGCGGCAAGCAGTTTAAGGAGCGATTCGTCGATCTTGCCTTCTTCATACATGTCGGCAAGCATGTCCATTGTGACTTCACCGGTCTTAGAAAGCTCATCGATCGTATCTTCTTCGACGCCTTTCGAGGCAAGAAGGTTCTTGATCGATTCATCGATCTCGCTGTCACCGGAAGCACGCAGTTCTTCGCCTGTTTCTTCCGATTTCTGTCCGAGGGACGCGTAATATTCATCAAGATTTGAAAGCTGTGTGGTCCCGACTCCGACTAGGGATCCCTCACCGATCGCCTGTGAGCCGACATCAAACACGCTGAACGCGCTTGTCATGGAAACTACTACTTCTTCCCACTTGTTCGCATCAACACTCGACATCGAGAAGAGGAGCACGAAGAAGCAAAGAAGCAGGTTCATCAGATCCGAGAACGTAGCCATCCATGCGGGTGACCCTTTCGGCGGGTCTTCTACTTTTTTCTTGGCCATTACTCCTCACCACCTCCGTTAGACGAGAAAGCAGATCTCTTTTCGGGAGACAGGAAGGATTTAAGCTTTTCTTCGATAACACGCGGGTTTTCACCGGCCTGGATCGAAAGCAGGCCTTCGACCATAACTTCCTTCATCTGAATCTCGGTATCGTTGTTGCTCTTAAGCTTAGTCGAGATAGGTGCACATATCCAGTTTGCGAGGACAGAACCGTAGAAAGTTGTAACAAGGGCAACAGCCATGTTAGGACCAACGGCGGCTACATCCTCAAGGTTACCAAGCATGTTAATAAGTCCGATAAGCGTACCGATCATACCCCAGGCAGGACCCATCGAACCCAAGTTTTCCCAGAATGTAACGTTTTTCTTATGACGGGTCTCGACACAGGCCAACTCCGTCTCCATGATGGAGCGGACAAGCTCGGGATCGGTACCGTCGACGATAAGAAGGACGCCCTTCTTCATGAACTCATCCTCTATCCCGTTGGCAGCCTCCTCGAGTGCGAGAAGACCTTCCTTACGTGCTACGTTTGAAAGATTGATGATCGAACGGATCGTCTCTTCTTCGTTGACACTGACCTTTTTCATGGCAAGAGTCAGGGTCTTAAGTGACTTTATGTAATCGGGTATGCTCGGGCACATTGCGAGAACAGCCATGAAAGCGCCACCGAAAGTGATAAGAACAGACGGAACATCGATGAAAGCACCGATGCCGGCAAAACCCTCTTCACCCTGCGCAATACCGAAAATCATCAGGCCAAAGGCCGCAAGAAGACCAACTAATGTCGCCAGATCCAAAACTCTTCACCATCCGTTCCGGGTTAATTGCATGATACAGATCATGCATCTCTATATGAAATGCTTTTAAAGCACCTCATCTGCTACGAAAAACATGTACAGCTTCCGGCAATACCGCAAGGTACAAAACCTGCTTTAAAGCACATTTTGTACCTTTTTTGCCTTTTATACAATAATTCTACAAGACTTTGTATCATTTGTCTATTGCAAATCTTGTTTAAGTGGACAAGATTTTGCTTTTTTTGTTATATAAAGGAAAGACTGACCTGATCAGTCTTTCCTTAGTTTATTATCTCTTAAGATTTATCAACTCTTCAAGAAGTGTATCGGAGGTTGTGATAGTTCTTGAATTGGCCTGGAATCCACGCTGTGTCGTGATCATCTGTGTGAACTCCGTCGAGAGGTCAACGTTTGACATCTCGAGAACACCGGTGTTCATCTTTCCGCCGCCGTTTGAGATATCCTGTCCGACGCCGTCGAAGCTTCCGGAGTTCATGGTCTGCTTGAAGAGGTTGTTTCCGACAGCCTCAAGACCAGCAGCATTGGCAAAGGATGCAACAGCGATCTGGCAGAGGAGCTTTGTATCACCGTTGTCGTATGTTCCGTAAATCCTGCCCGATGTATCAACCGAAAGGCCTGTCATGTTACCCTGAGGCTTACCTGCACCGCTGCCGTCAGCGAGAGCACCTCTCGAACATGAGAAGCTTGAAGAACCACTGGCTGCGTACATAGTCATCGAAGAGAAGTCCACATCGATCCTCTGGAAAGGAGAAGGATCAGCAACTACCATGAAGGAAACGCTCTTGCCGTTGTCTTCGCCGCCGACCTTGGAGAACTTACCGGTTGCTGCGTCGAATTCAAGGTCAACGCCTTCCATCTCGATCTCAACTGTACCGTCGTCGTTAACCTGAGCCTGAACAGAATCTCCTTCTGCTCCGAACTCGAACTCTGTGATCTCGGATGCACCGTAGGTAATGGTTCCGTCGTCTTCTACCGTCTTCTTGACGAAGATCGACTCACCCTTTGCATCGAGGATGTTTGTAATACTTACTTTGTAAAGGTTTGTAGCTTCATCGGACTGCTTAACTTTCATGACTGCCATGTAGCTCTGTCCGAGATTGTCGTAGAACGAAAGAGTTGTTGTCTTGCCTGTGTCGGTTGTGAGCTGTGTATCCTTGTAATCGATATTACCGGAAACATATACATTTGTGGTAGCCACGGGCTCAACGTACATTGTATCGGGTGCCATTACCCTGAGTTCGGAAACTGTGTCCGCAACAGTCTTTGATGCATCGTTAGGGTCTACCTGCCAGCCCATAACCTTACATCCGCTGGATGTACAAAGAGTACCGTTTGCATCGACAGTAAAAGCACCTGCTTTTGTAAAGAGGTTCTGAACACCGTTGTTTACGATGAAGAACTGCTCGCCTTCGATCATGATATCGAGCGCGTTATCTGTTCTCTGTGATCCACCGGAAACAGTCATTGTCGAAGAAATGGATGCAACGCTTGCGCCGAGACCGATCTGCTTGGCATTAACGCCGGCAGTACCTGAATTGGCATTGGGACCCGATGCACTTGAAGTTGTCTGGTAAAGGATATCCGAGAAGTTAACCTGACTGCTCTTGAAGCCGACAGTATTAACGTTAGAGATGTTATTACCGATAACATCCATCTTTGTCTGATGAACTTTAAGTCCGGAAACACCGGAGTATAATGAACGCATCATAAGAATTAACCTCCTGTAAGGTGAAACCCGGGAAACGTCTGGCATTCGGTTTCCCGTCGCGCCCCCTTCAATTGGTCCGGCGCTTGGTTTGTTTATTCAGTTATTAAGTATATCGGCTATTTTTGTTTAAACCACAACCGCTCCGTCGATATTTGTGAAAATTTTTTCATCCGAACTTCCGACTGCGGTAATAACCGTGTTGTTTGTTACATTAACGATGAATGCCATATCGTCAAGCATGACGAGAGATTCTTTGATCCCTTTTTCCGAGGCTTTCGCAACTCCGTCTTTAAGTCTTCCGAGCTGCTCATCCGAAAGATCGAGGTTCCTGCTCTCCATTCTCAGGTTTGCGTGCTTTGAAAATTTGAGAGGTTCCTGAACTTTGGTTGTTTTTTCAAGCATTTCGGCAAAGCTTATACTGCCGGGGGCTTTAACCTGAACCGGTTTGCCTTTTGCCTGCTCTACCTTGCTTGTCATTTCCCGGATGGAAGGGAAGCTGTTAAACGAACTGTTCATCCGTTCTTCCTTTCCTCACGCCTGTCAACCGACTTCGCTGTTGACCACCGTGATAGTGACTTTGTCATTGACTGTAGTGTAGATCTTGTTGTTGAATACTACGCTGACGGGATACTCGCCGTTAGCGAATCCGTCGAGTGCTCCGGCTTCTACCGTTACCATTCCGTCCTTGCACGAAACAAACTGACCGTCGATAGCCTGTCCGCCGACTACAAGTGCCACATCACCGGCTTTGTAATCATCCTTGCCGAGATTGACATTAAATCTCATCCTCTCGGGTGCTTTTACGTTGTAGGTGAAATCATAGTTCTGTTCGATGCCCGGAATGCTCTGCTGCATTTCATAAACATCATCAACAACCATGTAAAGGTCTTTGTAATCGTAGAACTGTCCGCCGATGTTAAGCTTGATATCCTTGCCCGACATGTTGACGAAATCAACAGGTCCTTCGGGATATGTGGTCTTGCCGTTTGTGTCCGTAACCTGGAAGATAACGTGTCTTCCGACGAGTGAGAATGCCTGTGCCTTTTCCTGCTCGCCCGAAAGGTTCTGGAGCTGTTCGAGTGATGAGAACTGTGCAAGCTGGGAAACGAATTCCGTATCGCTGCTGGGCTCCAAAGGATCCTGATTCTGCATCTGGCAGACCAGAAGCTGAAGGAATGCGTCCTTACCGAGCTCGCCGGTTCCTTTCTTGGTAGTGGATGTTGTTTCTTCGGAGGCTGCGTAGTTGAGTACTCCGTTTGTGACATCCGCCGTAAGTCCCATTGTGTTATCTGCCATAATCTTTTCCTGCTTTTCTCATCCGTTTGGATGCTTTGTTATGCTACGAAGTTAACTGTGCTTCCTTCGGGTATCGACTCGCCGGTCTGAGCGCTTTCTTCTGCGGCTGCTCCTGTGGCTCCGTCTCTTACCTGTTTCCTTCCCGCTGCGCCGGTCTTTCTGTCGTCGCTCTCTGTTTCACCCTTCTGCGCGTTGTTGCTGTCCGCGAATGTGAATTCCGAGATGCTGACTTCGATCGCTTCTACTCTGACGCCCTGCTGTGCTATCGTCTCCTTAAGCACTTCGAGCTGGCTTTCGATCGCCTGCTTTGTAACTTCGTTCTCTGTAGCGATCCTGGCCGTGAGCGTTCCGTCCTTCGATGTGATGACGAGACTGATCTTTCCCAGTGACTGGGGTGAGAGCGAAAGCTCGATCGATGTTTTGTCCGGAGAGAGATTTACCTTGATGGCATCTACAACTCTCATCACGATCTCTCTGACATCGGGCTGTCCGTTGACCATCGGTATCTCTCTGGTGTCCGTAACCTTGACTGCGTTCTCAAGTCCTTTGATGAACTCTTCGAATCCGTCGCTATCGGCAGTCTTCTTTGTTCTGTCGGTTCCTGTGTCACGGGATGTCTTAAGATCCGAAGTAAGATCCGTGCTCTCGTTACCCTGTGAACCTGCATTACTCTCGGTTTCTGTTTCTCTTGTCACTGTGAAGGTCGGGATGTTCTGTTCCTCTGTCTCGGGAACGGGTACTTCCTGTGTGTTCTCTTCGTTGCCGGTGATGAGCTTTAAGAAGCCTTTCGGAAGGATGTCAAGCTCTGCAGCTTGCTTAAGGAACATGTCTTCTGTTACAAGACCCGTAAGCTCTTTGGCGGTCATCTGTAACGATTCGAACATGTCGTTTAAAGCATCCTTAAGGTCTGTGTAGATCTGTGAAGGAATGTCGTCACACAGAACCTGTGAAATGTCTTCGCACTTTCCGAGGTTTAACATCAGCTGCGGGAGCTTCTGTACGTCGATCATGTCCTCAAATGAGAAATCAAGCTGTTCGTAACTTCCTTCAAGCTTGTCGACCGTAACCTCTAAGATCTCTGCGAATCTCTGGAGGAGTGATGAGAGCGCTTCCATTGCGTTCATACACTCTGTGATCAGGTCTTCCTGCCACTTCTGATCGTCAACCGCGGGTGCGTTTGTTTTGATGCTCACCGCTGCCACCGATACTTTGAGGGAGGCTTTTATGATCACCTGCTCTCCTGTTGCCTCGTCGTTTGTTGTAACGACCGGCTGTTCTTCCTGTAAATTCTCCTGTCCCTGGATTGTCTGTACCGCTTCCGCCTCCTTGCATGAAGCTGTTTGCTGTGACGCTGTGCTGTCCTTGCCGTATTCTGTTGTTTCTTGGGCGGTTTTCACCGTTTTGTTGTTCCCATCGGCCTCTGTCGAACTGTTCCGGATCTGTACGGACTCTTCTTTGTTGAACAATGAAGAGAAATCCTTCCCTGTCTTGCCGGCCGTGGCAGATACTGAAATCTGCGTTTTCTTTACCGCAACGAATGCGGTTGTGGGAGCGGCGAGGTCTGCAGCGTTGATCGCGATTGCAGACATTTTCGGTCCTCCTTTCATAAAGTTTTCAAAACTCTACAAAAGATATATCGGCCTCCGCAAGGGATTCCATAACCCGTTCTCGGAACTTTTCTTATATTTGCAGAAACTTTTTTATTTAACGCTTATGTGATAAACTCAGGCTTCTGCTATCTGTAGTTTTCAAGGTTTTTGGCGATCTTCTGGTACCACTCGTCATCCATGTCATGCATGGTCTGAACGAGACGCGCAACAAAGAGCGAATCCATCTTGTCCATGATGGCCGTAGCCTCATCGGGCTTCATGCACAGAAGTATCTTACATGTGTACTCGATATCGGCAGTCATCTCTTCGAGAACCTTGGCCGCGTTACCGGGCTTCATCGTCTTAAGGAGCGTTGCCTTCTGCTTTATGGACTCGTCATACTGAAGCTGTTCGATAACCTGTCTGTAGATCTCCTCGGCTGTTTCGGGGTTGATCTCCTCGTAGAACTTTTTGTATTCTTCGATATCAGGGGCTTTGGAGTTGTATACAACATTGGCATCAAATCTCTTTACGCGCTCCTCAAAAGCCTGCTGGTCTTCTTCAAATGCCTTGAGCCTCTCAACCTCTGCCTGAAGATCCAGGATCTTCTTGGCGTATTCGGAATTCTTGCTGTCAAGGTCGGCATTCTGACGTTCGAGCTCTTTGATCACTTCCACCGCTTCGGTGATATTCTTGTAGGGGTAGTTTTGCTCGGCAATAAGGACTTCATCCGAAACATCGGGCAAAATGAGGTTAAGCACCGGAACGTCCTTGATGAGAGGGCGCAGCTTGGTACCCATACCGCCGATATCCATCTTGACGAGCAGCGCAAAAATAGCGAGCCAGACAATAACAATGAGTACGACTATAACGATCGTACCTATCTTGGCTCCGACTCCGCCGCCTTCGTCCATAACAGTAATGTCTTTGTCCTTCTTAGCCATACTTACCTAACCATCCTTTGTAAAGGTTGTTTTAACGCGTCAAACTCCCGCGTTGTGCCTGTAGCTGACGAGCTCGTCTATCTGCTTGCGTTCTTCGTCGTTGTACTCTTTGATATACTCCTCAAATTCTTTCTCTTTGAGCTTCTCTATGGTTTTACGCTCCATGATCGCGTTAGAGAGATTCTTCCTGCACATCTCGACCCTGTTCTGCGCTCTCTTGACCGCATTCTCTTTCTCGGTCAGGTCCTCTCTGACGATCCTGATAGCATCCTTGCATACCGTGATCTCGGTAATGTTGAGGATCCCGTTCACGAGTTCTTCGAGCTTGGCCTCGTAAGATCTCACACGAGCGGCCGCTTCATCCCTTTTCTGTTCGCATGCGTTCAGAGTCTGCATAGCGGAGGCAAAAGCGGCTTTTGCCTGTTCTTCGAGCCTCATCTTGACCGAAAGCACGCCTTCAAGCTTGAACCTAAATTTGTGCATCTATACCCTCACATCCCGTAAACGACCGCATCGGTTTTGATAACCGTACGTTACTGTGCATCAGGCTCGGCAAAGATTGCCCCCAGCGCCTGAAGCGTTTCGTCAAAAGACACTTTCTCATCCGTCTGCTGACGCAGGAAAGCGTTGACCGCGTCGATCTTTGCGATCGCGTTGTCAATGTTTTTGTTGGCGCCGCTCTTGTAGGCACCGATGTTTATGAGGTCTTCCGCCTCGGTATATGTTGCGAGCACCATCTTTAACTGCGAAGCAAGTTTCTTGTGCTGGGGAGTAACGATGGAGCTCATTACTCTCGAGATACTCTGTAGTACATCGATCGCCGGATAATGCCCCTTGGCCGCAAGACTTCTCGAAAGTATTATGTGACCGTCGAGTACGCCTCTGGCCGTATCGGTGATAGGTTCGTTAAAGTCGTCGCCGTCGACAAGCACCGTGTAAAGCCCGGTGATCGAACCCTTCTCCGATCTGCCCGCTCTCTCAAGGAGCTTGGGCATCTCTGTGTATACACTCGGGGGATATCCTCTTGACACGGGCGGTTCTCCCGCGGCAAGTCCTATCTCACGCTGTGCCATCGAGAAACGTGTAAGTGAGTCCATCATCAGCAGGACATCCTTGCCCTGGTCACGGAAGTACTCCGCGATCGCAGTGGCGGTCTTGGCCGCTTTCTTTCTTGCAAGAGCCGGTTTATCCGATGTTGCGATGACAACGACAGAACGCTTCATTCCTTCATCTGTCAGATCCCGTTCGATAAATTCCCTTACCTCTCGGCCACGCTCTCCGATAAGAGCTATAACGTTTATGTCGGCTTTCGTGTTTCTCGCGAACATGCCCATAAGCGTTGATTTACCGACACCGGAACCTGCGAAAATGCCGATTCTCTGTCCCTTGCCGACCGTCAGGAGTCCGTCAACCGCTCTGACGCCGAGCGTCATGGGTTCGTCTATAAAGCTTCTTTTGAGGGGGTCGGGCGGCGCGCTCTCTGCGGGATAAGAATCGGAAGTAAAAAACTGCTCTCCGTCCATGGGCCTGCCGAGTCCGTCAAGCTTCATACCGAGCAGTTCCGGTCCGACTGCGACCGTAAATCTGGTCTTTGTGTTCTCGACTGTACTGCCGACACCGATACCGGTGACATCTTCATAAGGCATGAGTATGACATTGTCATCATTGAAGCCGATGACCTCGGCGTAGGCGCTGACGCTTCCGTCGCGCGATGTTATAAGACACACGTCATCAAGAGCAACGTCGGGTCCGCGTGATTCGAGCGTAAGTCCGACGATCTTGGAAACGCGTCCGTACTCTTTAACATATGATCTTTCAAGAAGTTCTTTGTATCCCTCTATCATTGACCCTCTCCGTCCGATCTGCTGTGGCTTAAGGCCAGCAGCCTCAGGTTTTCAAAAAGCGTGTCCTTCATGGTGGAAAGACTGCAGTCAAAGATCCTGCTGTCAGTTTCTATCATTGCTCCGTCCACGGGAAGAAGCTTGTCTTCAACGATCTCGACTCTTGCTTCTTCGCCAACCGCTTCCTCAAGGCGGGCCTTGAGGCCTTCGACTCCGTCATGGAAAGACTCGGGAACGCGGACTATATACTCGTTGCTGCGGGGAATGTCTTCAAACGCGCTCTCCACAAGATAAGAGATGATCCCTTCCTTCTCGGAAGCATAGATGCCTGTGAGTTTCTCCACAAGCGAGATCACAATTTCAACAAAAGCAGGCTCAAGTTCACTCACCTGCTTTTTGTACTGACTTTCAAGTTCTGCACTGCGTTCGTCGAGCTCACGCGAGCGGGCATCGATCTCTGCCTGTGCTGCCTGCATGCCGTCGTCATATCCCTCTGTCCGTGCGGCTTCCCTGATAAGAGAGCTGTCATCCTGAGCCTGCTTCTTGGCAAGAGCAACGATAGAATCCGCACGCTCCTGTGCCTCGCTCAAGATCTGATCTGCCTCTGCTTTCAAAGCCTTGAGACGGTCTTCCTGCTCTTTTACTTCGTCGAGCTTGGCCGAGAGCTCCTCATTCAGCTCTTCGATCCTGCTTCCGATACCTGCTTCACGGGGGTCGGTGTCGTCCTCAACCAGAACCTCTCCGGCGATCCCGGGGATAAAACCGTCTCCCTCTTCTCTTGCATGATCCTCAAGCCCTTTTGCGACCTCCCCGAAGTCGATCTGCTTAAGGGCAATATTATCAGCGATATATTTGTCGACGAATTCCTTCTCAAAGGCCTCTGCCTTTTCGTTGGAATCGATCGTCTTGGTGTTTTCTTCGTACTTGACCGAATAAGCCTTTATAAGATTAGACAACTATATCGTCACCTCCGCCTCTGCTGATGACGATCTCGCCCGTATCCTCAAGCTTTCTGATGATGTTAACGATCTTCTGCTGAGCTTCTTCAACATCCTTCATCCTGACAGGACCCATGAATTCCATGTCTTCCTTGATCATGACAACAAGACGCTTGGAAAGGTTGTTAAAGATCGTCTCCTGAACCTGTTCGTTCGAACCCTTAAGGGCAATAGCGAGCTCGCTGTTATCAACTTCACGAAGTACTCTCTGGATAGACCTGTCGTCAAGCAGCAGGATATCTTCGAATACGAACATCTTCTTTCTGATCTCGTCCGCAAGCTCGGGCTCTTCGATCTCGAGTGTTTCGAGAATGTGCTTCTCTGTAGCACGGTCGACCGTATTGAGGATCTCGACAACCGCATCGACACCGCCGGCGATCGTGTAATCCTGATTGACGAGGGAAGCAAGCTTCTTTTCGAGCACCTTTTCCACCTCCTGAATGACATCGGGTGATGTACGGTCCATCATTGCTATTCTCTTGGCAACGTCTGCCTGCTTATCAGGCGGCAGGGCGCTGATGATCTGCGATGACTGCTGCGGTGAGAGGTAGCTCAGGATAAGAGCGATAGTCTGAGGATGCTCGTCCTGAATGAAGTTGAGGAGCTGTGTGGGATCGGTCTTTCTGACAAACTCGAAAGGACGTACCTGAAGGGACGCCGTGAGTCTGCCGATAACGTCGATGGCCTTGTCGTTTCCGAGAGCCTTCTCGAGGAGCTCCTTAGCGTAGTTGATACCGCCTTCGGCTATGTACTGCTGTGCGAGGCAAAGCTCGTAAAACTCGTCTATAACAGCGTCTTTTGTAGTCTGATCGACACTTTTTGTGTTGGCGATCTCGAGTGTGAGCGACTCGATCTCCTCTTCCTTAAGGTAAGTGAAGAGCTTCGAGGAACGCTCCGGTCCGAGCGCGATCATAAGTATCGAGGCCTTCTGCACGCCGTTGTAATCGGCAAGCGTTTTATTCTGAACGACCATTTGAACCTCCTCTTTCTAAGCTTCCTGTGACCGACGCTTTATTGCCATCCGTCGTCACTCAGCCAGTTACGAAGCAGTGCGGCAACAGCTTCGGCATTCTCATCGATGTACTTCTCAATGAGCTTCCTGGTCTCGGATTTCTCACCAAATTCAATATCTTCAAGCGACTGATTCTCGCGTGTTGTAGCAAGGAGTCTTTCAACAGAAAGCTCGGGCTCTGTCTCGATGACTTCTTCGGGCTTGACGCTCCTGAATACAACGAAGAGAAGGAGTGCGATGATAAGCGCCGCAAGCACGATCTCAAGTATGAGTGAAAGGCTGCCCTGAGATTCCTCTTTGGCGATGTAGTTGGGCTGGATGTATGTAGTGATCGAAATGTTCGAAGCAGGTATACCGCTCGCATCCGAGAAGAGCTGATAAAGTTCCTCGGGTGTGTCGAGTCTTGTCTTGGCCGAATTGCTCATGACATACTCGTCAAACGAGATCTCCTCGCCGATAAGTCCCTCACGTTCAAGCTGCTCCTCAGAGATCTCCTGAACTCTGGTAAGAGTGATACCGAGAGAAGAGTTGGCATTATTGATAACGCCCCACTCTTTCATGGTTTCGGTAACACGCTCGCTGGGCTTGTACTTGATACGGAGCTCGTCGTAGCTTTCGTTGCCGCTTCCGGATTCCTGGATGTAATAATCTGTCTCGTCGTTCGAGTCGGTACCGGGGATATCGCCGGTCACACCTGTCGATTCGGAAGAGATCTTTGTGTACTCGTCATACAGACCCTGTTCAAGACCTTCACCGGCAAGGTACTCCGTATAGAGAACAGATTGCTTGTCGCAATTAACGTCGAGCGAAGAAACGATCTCGGCATCGAAGAAATCGTTCTTGATGGCAAGCTCGAAAAGCTTGTCATTGTACCATCTTTCGACTTCCTTCTTGTATGCGAGATTTGCCGAAAGATCAAGAATCTCCTCGTTCTCCTCATCGCCTCCGAACAAGAGCTGTCCGTTTGTATCGAGGACTTTGATCTTGTCCGTCGTGGTGTTGCCGATAGCGTAGGCAACGTAGGTTGCTATAGCCTCCGGCGAATTTCTGTAGTCGAATGACTTACTGTCAAGGGTGAGCAGGACGCTGCAGCTGATCTCTTTTGCAGGGAGCAGTATGCCGCCTGAATTGTCACTCGGGAAATAAAGGACCGAAGCCTTCCTGACGCCGTCGATCAGCTGGATCCTGGCTCCGAGCGACGACTGCATGTAAAGGTGATTCTTGAGGATCTTGTCAGTACTTGTGGTACTCAGATCGTTGTCAAGGAGCATCGCGAGAGTCATAGCACTCTCTTCGAGCATATCGTTGCCGGTGAGGGCGAGGACGGCGTCTTTCTTTTGCGTGACGTCAACCTCGACGGTCAGCATATCGTCGGCGAGCCTGTTGGTGATGTTCTCGCCGTCGAGAACCTCGATCGCGGTCTTGGCGGTCTCGGTATCTTCGAATGTCGTGAGCTTCTCGTATTGAACTCTGTTGAGCAGGATGATCAATATAAGAAGCATCAGAAGAACACCCGCCACCGTACTTACGGTGATGATCTTCTGACGCTTTGTAAGCTTTTTCCACAGCTCAAGTAATTTGGCCGGGATTTGCTTTAATTTTTCAAGCATGACATATTCCCCTTAAATAGCATCCTCGTTGCATACGATCGTCATGCGTATGCTTTATTCATTGACATAAAAACTTTATCCCTGATCAGAACTGCATCTGCATGATCTCTTTGTAGGCTTCAATGACGGCGTTACGAACCGCTACCGTGTACTGGAGCGAGATGTTCGCCTTCATCTGTGCGACCTGAAGATCATGCGTACTGTTCGTGATACCCATGGCATAAGCCAGCTCGGCTTCCCCTGCCTGATTGGAGTATTCGTTTGTCTCACTGATCATGTCCATGGCGGACTTAAGAAGAGAATCAAACGACTCCGTTTTATCGGTCGACGGTTCTTTTGACAGGATCGAATCGGTGTAACCATCAAGCCTTGTAAGCTTGCCGGGGTTTTTGAGTGATCCCGCGCTCGAGATCGATTCGAGTCCGTTAAGACCGGACAGTTTCATAATGTCGGAAGGATTCATGTATTACCTCACTCTCCGAGTTCAAGACCCTTAAGAAGCATGTTCTTCGTAGCGTTAAATGCCGTAACATTGGCTTCGTAACCACGCGTGGCATCGATAAGGTTGGTCATCTCGGTAACGGTATTGACATTCGGGTAGATAACGTACCCGTCCTCATCGGCATCGGGATGCGAAGGATCGTAAACCTTGGCCATAGCCGTAACGTGATCTTCAACGATCGAAGTGACCTTGACTCCGTTGCCGTTCTTGGTCGAAGCGTGCTTGGTCATGCTCTTTGAAAGAGCTGTCTTGAAGGGATCGGTTCCCCTCTCTGCGAACACAACGGTCTTCCTGCGGTAAGGCTCACCGTTCTTGTCGCGGGTCGTGTTTGAGTTGGCAATGTTCTGCGAGATGGTGTCCATACGCACCGACTGTGCGGTCAGACCGCTCGCCGAAATGTTAAGTGCGTTAAAAATACCCATACGCTACCATCCTTTCTCAGGTTCTCGAAAGAACCGACTTGATACGACTGAACTCCTGTGACATGGAGTCAAGAAGTGTATAATACTTGATCTGGTTCTGAGCCAGATTCGCGTTCTCGGTGTTGATGTCCACGTTGTTGCCGTCGAGTCGGTACGCAAGCTCCGACTGATCGGTATAGATGGTGGTCGAAAGCTTTTTAAGGTCAACATTCGCGACTCTCATGTTGAGATCGCCGCCACCGTACATGTCCTTTTTGATCTCGTCTTTCAGATAGTCTTCAAACTTAATGTCCTTACGCTTATAGTGAGGCGTCGAAACATTCGCGATGTTGTTGGCGATAACCTCGTTCCGAGTCCAGCTCGCATCAGCTGCCTTGTTAAGAACATTGATGTAGTTGAAGGCGTTGGATCCAATCATTTAGTGTGTCCCTCCCTTTTTGGAAGCGTTTTTCCTCCGCTTCCGATTTCTCGCCCGGCGCTTCACCGAAGTATCAGGTTCGAATTTCTGACGATCCGAAAACGTTCGTCACAGCGGTAATTATGCCGGAAAAAGAGGCAAAAAGCCCTCTTTTCACAAATACCCACATAATATTATAATGTATTGCAAATAAAACACAAGATATATTTATCAAAAAATCTGA
>JAEEGG010001118.1_pt1 | contig 74384 bp, 47 predicted proteins | sample 9134161 | NCBI WGS metagenome assembly JAEEGG01 (sample SAMN16246543, study PRJNA631951) | gut metagenome | biome: gut microbiome; feature: rumen; material: CR-attached | host: Bos | place: Iran: Karaj | collected 2018-10
AGTTACAGACCCCACCCCTGCCCCTCCCCTTGAGGGGCGGGGAGTGCCTACGGGCGCCCTGAGTGCAGACTATGCCCCATCACGAAATATAACCGTGTCCGTCCGTTGCCAAGACCTGCAGCGGAAGAACACAGATAAGCACGTGTCTGCCCGTGTCGGTCCGTTGCCAAGACCTGCAGCGGAAGAGCACGGATAAGCACGGAAGAAAACCGTGTCCGTCCGTGTCCGGACATTATTGGCGCAAACGCCCTAGTGCAGGGCATAAAAGTTAGAGTTTGCTACCGCACATCAAGAACTGCGGTAGCAAACTCTAAACTCTAGACTAAAAATCTCTACACTTACTTCACAACAACCTTGCGGCCATTCAGCACATAGATGCCCTTGCGCAGGGTGGTGGCACGCTGACCGCTAACGGTGTAGATGCTGGTCTTGCCGTCGGCAGCAGTAATGCCCCTGATGGCGGTGGTAGGATTGTAGTCGGCCACGGCCTGCTTGAAGTCGGCCACGGCATCCCTCAGACGCTGAATCATATCGGCAATCTCAGCCACGGTAGCCTCGCCACCCTTCTTGTAGAGGGCGTCGGCCTCGTCGATAACGTTGAGCAGAGCTTCCTCGGCCTCCTTCGGAGCGCTCTCAGGCTCAGCAAAGGCGTCGATGGCTTTGCCTATTTCCTGGTTCAGCTCTTCCAAGGCTTCTGCCAAGTCATCAGAGATGGTGATGGCAGAGGTAAAGGTGATGCTCTTCAGGTCGATGACAAACCAGTTGCCGCCTTCGGCAATGTTCTTCATGCCAAAGGTAAGCTTGCCGTCGGTGACAATGCCCGAAATGGTGAAGGGTCCAAAGTCGTCGCGTCCGGTCTGATCAATAACGGGAATGTTCTGCTCAGTGTTATTAGCAAAGAGCACGGTGCGGTCGTCGCCGGGGTCGCCCGTTATCCATGCAATGGAGGCAGCTGCCTCAAGCACGATCTCGTACTTACCATTAGGCAGGCCCTCAATGGTCTGTGTGAGCACGTCGCCAGTGTAGAGGTTTCCCTTCCAGCTCTCTGGGCGCACCACGCCGTTGCGGGTGTAGGTACCAGTCTGGCCGTTCCACCAAGAACCCAAAATCACCGTGGGAGCGGCGAAGGTGAAATCAGAGCCTTCGGTTCTCTGTGCCTTCACGGCCTGAGCAAGCATCTGTTTGACAAGAAGCGACTCGTCGACATCCATGCTACGGTCGTCATAACCCAGCGTTGCCACCAGTTCGCTGAACTTCTGCTGTCCATTCTCGTCGAGCGTAGCAGCTATAACTGCCATCTCATCAATGGTGGCCTTAGTATTTGCATAATCGTCAATCGACAGTTTGGCATCGTCTATTGCTTTAGTCAGGTTGGCGATGGCCTGCAGATATTCGTCGGTTGTTTTGAAAGCGCTGTCATCGACCATGGCCTGCTCTAAGGCTGCAAGTACGTCGGCGTTCATCGGCTCTATGGAAAGGTCGGAGGCCTGTGCCACCAGGTCGCCATAGTAGAACACGGCGTCCACCTGTGCAATGACGCTCTTCAGCTGTACGAAGTGCCAGTTGGTGAGACCAAGGTTCTTGTAGAGTCCAATCTTCATCTTGCCGTCGTCGCCCACCTGTATGCCTTCGAGCTTGGCAGTGGGAATGGCTTCCTCGCCACCACGGTTGTTCATGTTATCCTCAATGAGGCAGGGAACGAAGGACTTGACAGTCTGTTCACCGCTCTGGGCATAGAGATATGCTCCGTTCAGGGCATTATCATCGCCTTCTTCAAAATCTGTGGTCATGCCTGCGCGTCCAGGGGTGAGGTTGGCCGAGCCGTAGAGCTCTACGGCGTATGTGCCAGGAGTCAGGCCGGTGATAGTCTGGTACATCACATCACCCGTCTTCAGCTTGAATTCCTGACCCTCACCATAGCTCTCCACCAAGGGGACTTTGTTGCCATTAACGGTGACTTGAGGTGCTGCCCAAGTTGCATATGCCATGGTATTAGCTCCAATGGCATTCACCCAATTATCGGGATTGGTAAGAGCGGTAAACTGCGATGTGAGGTCGGTCTCGATATAGACGGGGCTCTTCTCCTCGTAAATCTGATACTTGGTGATGGCCTTGTCGAAGCGGTTCATGGCCCATGTCTGGTTGCCTTCCAGAAGGACGGTGGAATAATTGTTGCTGCTATAACCGGGGCGGTAGGTAATGACGGCATACTTACCCTCAGGGTTGGCAATGCCTATCTGGCCAGTGGTTATTGCAGTACTTTGCGATGCACCATTGGCATCAAGCATATAAACAGGATACATCAGGCCAAGGCCGGCGAAGAGCTGCGGGGTCTTTCCGCCGCTGGTCACTTCTATTGACAGGCCTTCGAGGATATCGGTAGCCGAAGCTGTCTCGCTGGTATAGTTGTACCAATAGCCGTCCATAGGCTCTGTGAAGTAGCGCGCCCACTGACTGCTGCTACCAACGGTCTGCTTATCAGCATACTTCACCCAGTTAGACGACACAGTGGTGGGGTCGAGCGTAAGCACATCGACCTCCTTGACGAGAACGAGGCGCTTGTCGTTCTTGATGACGAGCTGGCTTGAGGTGTAACCCTCGGCGCTGGCCGTAATGGTGTAGGTGCCTGCCACGAAAGCATGGAGCATTCCGTCGAAGGGTTCGTTTTCCACAAGCTGACCATAGCCTAAAGGCTCAAAGGTGTAGGTCAGCGTGGCGGTGGGCTTGAGCAGCACGCCGCTATTGTCGCAAGTCACTTTGTAGCCCTTCTCATATCCATCGCCAATCTCTGTAAGAGCGTATGTGGGAACAGCCAGCGTGACAGCGCCTGTGCTGACTGCTGTGACCACCTTCTCAGAGATGGCACTGCCATTGGTGGTCCAGGCAATGAGGTCGCCGTCGGCAGTGGCAGTTACAACAGTCTCAGCATTGGTAGAGGTCTGCTCCTCGCTGCTGCCAGGCAACGTGTAGTGCAGCGTCTCGTTCTCAGAAATAGCAATGGTGTAAAGACGGTTCACGCCGTCAACGCCCGTCAGTTCAACAGTAGGGGTATTAGCAACAGCCTCGTCAGTGGCATAGGTCAGCTTTAGCTGGTCGATGGCCAAAGCACCACATGCAGCAGGGCGCAGCGAAATAGCCGTGGGGGCCACATTAGTGGCAGAAAGCACAGCATTAGTAGCCAAAGCAGCACTGCCATTACAGTCAGCTACAGTCATAAGCACACCGTTGGTGGGACTACCAGTGATGGTGAAATGATACCAATAATTTTTCTTGTTTAGCACAGTGGCAATAGAAGCCTTAAACCTGTTGCTCGTATTCATTATTGGAACAGTGAGTTCCACGTTTCCGCTCTCACCGTAGGTAAGTGCCAGCTTACTGGTTTTATTGACTCCTGGATCTGTTATGGTAAAGAGTTTGGTTTCACCTGCATAGAAATAGGTATAACCTGGACGATTGTTAGAGCCACTATTAGCAGCCCAATAGAAGTCAAGCGTCCATTCCTCTGCTGAGAGGTCGGTGTCGGCTGTAAAATTCACATAGGTGTCACCATTGTGATTATTATCTTTGTCGTAAAGGGTAAGGAAATTGGTCAGTGTTGCGACAGACTCATAATCGTAAGTGGCTCCACTCCTGTTGCCGATTGTTAACACAGGATTGTTCTCATTGTCAAAGCTGTAGTTAGCAACAATCTTTTCTCCAGCCCACGCAGTGCTCCCCACAGTAAATAGCAGTGCGACGAGCATTGTCTTTAGTAGATTCTTTTTCATGTTGTAAATAGTTTATTATAAAAAATTAAAATGATTATTCAACGAGTCATCTTAGCTTCTGTCTTGTCTATAGTTGCGATTTTGCCTGCAAAGATACAAAAAGTTGTGGTATGGAGCAAAATTTTAGATATTTTTTTTCTCATGACGTTTGTTGCGGTGCACAAACCAGTAGTAATTGTGCAAAAAAAGACGCTTTTTTGGCGTTTTATTTGGCTGTGTGCGCAAAAAGTAGTAATTTTGCAGCCGCTTAACGACTAAGCTATCTTTTTACACATTATTATATTATATGGCATTAAAAATTGTAGTACTTGCCAAGCAGGTACCCGACACACGAAATGTGGGTAAGGATGCAATGACAGCCGAAGGCACCGTAAACCGTGCTGCCCTACCCGCCATCTTCAATCCAGAAGATTTGAACGCCTTGGAGCAGGCCCTTCGCCTGAAGGAGCAGAACCCAGGCTCAACAGTAGGAATCCTCACGATGGGTCCTCCACGTGCAGGTGAGATTATCCGTCAGGGACTTTATCGCGGCGCTGACACAGGTTGGCTGCTCACCGACCGTCTCTTCGCTGGTGCTGATACCCTTGCCACCTCTTATGCGTTGGCTACTGCCATCAAGAAGATAGGCGATGTAGACATCGTCATCGGCGGCCGTCAGGCTATCGATGGTGACACCGCCCAGGTAGGTCCGCAGGTGGCTCAGAAGCTGGGCCTCAACCAGGTGACTTACGCTGAAGAAGTGCTCTCAGTAAAGGATGGCAAAGCCACCATCAAGCGTGTCATCGACGGCGGCGTGGAGACCGTTGAGGCTCCGCTGCCCGTGGTGATTACCGTAAATGGAAGCGCTGCTCCCTGCCGCCCGCAAAACGCCAAGCTGGTGATGAAGTACAAGCGCGCTACCTGCCCTATGGAGCGTCCTGCTGAAGGCACGCCCTATGACAGCCTCTATGAGGAGCGTCCGTATCTGACGCTGAACCAGTGGAGCGTAGCCGACGTGGATGGCGATGTGCAGCAGTGTGGTCTCAGTGGTTCGCCCACCAAGGTGAAGGCCATCAAGAACATCGTGTTCCAGGCTAAGGAGTCGAAGACATTGACAGCTTCGGATGCTGATATTGAGGGAATGATTAAAGAATTGTTGGACGAGAAGATTATTGGCTAAGCATGAGAAGTTAAAGAAGTTATAGGAGTAAAGTAGTTAAGCTGACACAAGCTACAAAGGCGATGGCTTAACTTCAGAGCGATAACTTCAGAGCTACAAAACAAGGAAATTATGAACAACGTATTTGTATATTGCGAAATAGAAGGTACTCTGGTACAGGAAGTATCTCAGGAGCTGCTGACCAAGGGTCGCAAGCTCGCCAATACGCTGGGTGTTGAGCTTCACGCCGTTGTTGCCGGTACGGACATCAAGGGCAAGGTGGAGGACCAGATTCTGCCTTACGGCGTCGACAAGCTCTTTGTATTCGACGCCCCCGAGCTGTTCCCCTACACCTCAGCTCCCCACACTGACATCCTCGTCAACCTCTTCAAGGAAGAGCAGCCGCAGATTTGTCTGATGGGTGCTACCGTCATCGGCCGCGACCTCGGCCCGCGCGTCAGCTCGTCGCTGACCTCCGGCCTGACCGCCGACTGCACTGAGTTGGAAATTGGTCCGTATGACGACGCTAAGAGCGGCAAGCACTACGACAATCTGCTCTATCAGATTCGTCCCGCCTTCGGTGGTAACATCGTAGCCACCATCGTGAACCCCGACCATCGTCCCCAGATGGCCACCGTGCGCAGTGGTGTGATGCAGAAGGCCGTCTATGAGGGCGACTGCAAGAAGGAGGTCGTCTATCCTGAGGTCGGCAAGTATGTCAGCCCTGAGGCTTTCGTTGTGAAGGTGCTCGACCACCATGTGGAGGCCGCCAAGCACAACCTGAAGGGCGCTCCCATCGTGGTCGCCGGCGGCTACGGCATGGGTTGCAAGGAGAACTTTGACATGCTGTTCCAGTTGGCCAAGGTGCTGCACGGTGAGGTGGGTGGCAGCCGCGCCGCCGTCGATGCTGGCTGGCTCGATCACGACCGCCAGATTGGCCAGACGGGTGTCACTGTTCACCCGAAGGTGTACATTGCCTGCGGCATCAGCGGACAGATTCAGCACATCGCCGGCATGCAAGACTCCGGCATTATCATCAGCGTGAACAGCGACCCTGACGCCCCCATCAACAAGATAGCCGACTACGTCATCGTTGGCAGTGTTGAGGAGGTCGTCCCCAAGCTGATTAAGTACTACAAGCAGAACACTAAGTAAATGAAGTTGAAAGTTGCTCATTTAATTTTCTGCGTTCTTGTGATTATCGCAAACATGTGGTTATCACTGGTGCCAGAAAAGGCCATGTGGAGGAAAATAATCAATGAAATCCTCATCATTTGGTTTAGTTGTAGCTTTTGGAATACATTTATGAAATTAGAAAAAAAAGAAGAATAAAATGGCAAACTATTATAGCGATCATCCTGAGATCGGGTTCTACTTGAACCACCCCCTGATGGCTCGTATCGTCGAGCTGAAAGAAAAGGGTTTCGCTGATGCGAAAGAATATGACTACGCCCCCGTCGACCTGGGCGATGCCATCGAGAACTACAAGCAGATTCTCGACATCACTGGTGACGTGGCCGCTAACATCATTGAGCCTAACTCTGAGAGCGTTGACCTGGAAGGTCCGCACCTCGAGAACGGCCGCATGATTTACGCCTCTAAGACTTACGAGAACCTCGACGCCACCCGCAAGGCTGGTCTGTGGGGTGTGTCCATGCCCCGTCGCTACGGTGGCCTGAACCTGCCCAACGCCATCTTCTCCATGCTGAGCGAGATGATTTCGGCTGCCGACGCCGGTTTCCAGAACATCTGGAGCCTGCAGAGCTGCATCGACACCCTGTATGAGTTCGGCAGCGAGGAGCAGCGCCAGAAGTACATCCCCCGCGTTTGCGCTGGCGAGGGCATGAGTATGGACCTCACCGAGCCTGATGCCGGTTCCGACCTGCAGCGTGTGATGCTGAAGGCCACCTTCGACGAGAAGGAGAACTGCTGGCGCCTGAACGGCGTGAAGCGTTTCATCACCAACGGCGATAGCGACATACATCTGGTGCTGGCACGCTCTGAGGAGGGCACCAAGGACGGCCGCGGCCTGTCGATGTTCATCTACGACAAGCGTCAGGGCGGCGTCAACGTGCGCCACATTGAGCACAAGCTGGGCATACACGGCTCTCCCACCTGCGAGCTGACCTACAAGAACGCGAAGGCAGAGCTCTGTGGCAGCACCCGTCTGGGCCTGATTAAGTATGTGATGGCCCTGATGAACGGCGCCCGTCTGGGCATTGCCGCACAGAGCGTAGGTGTAGAGCAGGAGGCTTACAACGAGGGTCTGGCTTATGCCAAGGAGCGTCAGCAGTTTAACAATAGAATCATTAACTTCCCTGCCGTGTACGACATGCTCAGCCGCATGAAGGCCAAGCTCGATGCCGGTCGCTCGCTGCTCTACGAGACAGCCTGCTACGTAGACATATACAAGTGTCTGGAAGATATTGAAAGAGACCGCAAGCTCACCCCCGAGGAGAAGCAGGAGCTGAAGAAGTATCAGCGTCTGGCTGACGCCTTCACCCCGCTGGCCAAGGGCATGAACTCTGAGTATGCCAACCAGAACGCCTACGACGCCATCAGCATCCACGGCGGCTCGGGCTTCATCATGGAGTACAAGAGCCAGCGCCTCTATCGCGACGCACGCATCTTCTCCATCTACGAGGGTACCACCCAGCTACAGGTAGTAGCCGCCATTCGCTACATCACCAACGGCACCATGCTGGCTAACATCAAGGACATGGCCGCTGCCACTGTGCCCTCAAGTTCTCTTGAGAGTCTGAAGGCACGCGTGGAGCGCCTCATCGCCGTTTACGAGGAGGCATTGAGCAATGTGAAGGCCCTCGACAATCAGGACGCACAAGACTTCCTGGCCCGCCGCTTGTACGACATGACCGCCGAGCTGGTTATGTCTCTCCTCATCATACGCGACGCCACCAAGGCTCCCGAACTCTTCGAGAAGAGTGCCAACGTCTATGTTCGCATGGCCGAAGAAGACATCCTTGGCAAGAGTGCTTACATCAAGGCATTCCAGATAGAGGACCTCGAGAACTTCAAGGCTGCGAGTGAGCGAGAGGAGTAAAAGCTTGCTTTGACTCCCGAGCGTGAGCAGGCTCGACCGAAGGTCAAGGCTGCGAGTGAGCGAGAGCATGATATAAGGAGCATCCCTTGGGTGCTCCTTTTGCATTGCACCAGCCGTTCCCTCTTTCAGCATTCCACGACGCCTACCCACACTCCGTTCATCGGATTGTTCTTCCCACATGGTTGGCTGGCCACAATGCCAAGCTCCTCATCACCCTCCCCCGAGAGACAGAAAACATTGGGTGTGGCATCGGGTGAGGGATAAAAAGCCATCCCACACCCCAAAACCCTATTGTGTATCAATAAATTAACCGCTGGGTGTGAGAGGTGAGGGATAGTTTTCCTTATATAGGAGTATTCCAATAACGGGCTGCAGGGCGGCTATGTGCCGAGCGGTATACGTTAAAAAACAATAAAAATAAGCAGAAAAATGCACCCTTGGTATAGTTTACTCCTAACTTTTTATTACTTTTGCCAAGAATTGTGAACATACCTAATCAAGTCAGTGACTAAAACAGTTAAATGATGGACTCTCAAGAAAACATCCTCGTCAGCGGGAACGCTGCCACTTCGCCCGCCGAAGCACAGGAAACAACAGTTGAAGTAAAAGAAGAAGCACAGGTAACAGAAGTCCAAGAGGCTGCCACAGCCCCGCAGACCGCCGAAGCCCCTGCTGCTCCAGTTGCCCCAGAGGCTACCGAAGTCCCTGCCGCTCCTGAAGCAACAGAGACCGCCGAGGCCCCTGCCGCTCCTGAAGCCCCAGAAACCGCCGAAGCCCCAGCCGCTCCAGAAGAGGAGCGCCGGCAATATGCCACCAAGAAAGAGGTGCTGGAGCGCGTGAAAGAAATAGCACACGGTGAAGAGGCCCCGCAGAAAGACGAGATAGACTACCTGAAAACCACCTTCTACAAACTGCACATAGCCGAGCGCGAAGCCGCCCTGCATGAGTATATAGAAGGTGGAGGCGACCCGGAAGCTTACCAAATCACCCCCGATGAGGATGAAGAGGCCTTCAAAGCCGAGATGGGCATCATCAAGGAGCGCCGCCAGCAACTGTTCCGTGAGCAGGAGGCTGAGAAAGAGGAGAACCTGAAGAAGAAGCTCGCCATCATAGAGAAGATAAAGGCTATGGTCACCTCGCCCGAAGAGGCCAGCAAGACCTATCAGGAATTCAAGACCCTGCAGCAGGAGTGGCGCGACATCAAGGCCATTCCCGCCGAGCGTGCCAACGAGCTGTGGCGCAACTACCAGCTCTACGTAGAGCAGTTCTACGACCTGCTGAAGCTGAACAGCGAAGCCCGCGAGCTCGACTTCAAGAAGAATCTCGAAGCCAAGGAGCGCCTCTGCTTGGCAGCCGAGAAGCTGGCCGACGAACCAGACATCATCAGCGCCTTCCACCAGCTGCAGAAGCTGCATCAGGACTATAGGGAGATAGGCCCCGTAAACAAGGAGCTGCGAGAGCAGATATGGCAGCGCTTCAAGGCTGCCTCGACCATCATCAACAAGCGCCATCAGCAGCACTTCGAAGACCTACGCACACGCGAGGAGGAGAACCTGGAGAAGAAAACGGCCCTCTGCGAGAAGGCAGAAGCCTTGGCTGCTGAGAAAAACAACGGCAGCGCCGACTGGGATCGCCACACACAGGAAATCATTGCCCTGCAGCAGGAATGGAAGACCATAGGCTTTGCACCGCAGAAGATGAACGTGAAGATTTTCGAGCGCTTCCGCGCCGCCTGCGACGGGTTCTTCACTGCCAAGGCCGAGCACTTCCGCGCCATGAAAGAGACCTACCGCGAGAACGCCGAGAAGAAACGTGCACTTGTGGAAAAGGCCAAGGCACTGCAAGACAGCACCGAGTGGCGCTCAACCAGCGACAAGCTCATTGCTCTGCAGAAAGAGTGGAAGACCATAGGCATGGTGCCCAAGAAGCTGGGCGACCAGCTGTGGGAAGAGTTCCTTGGCGCCTGCAACAAGTTCTTTGAGGCACGCAACGCAGCCGGCGCTGGGCAACGCAGCGAGGAGCGGCAAAACTTAGAGAAGAAACGCGAAGTAATAGGCCGGCTTCGCGCCGTGGCCGAGGAGGGCGGCGACAACGTGCAGCAGCGCGTACAAGCCCTTGTGGAAGAATACAACGCCATAGGCCACGTGCCCTTCAAGGAGAAAGACAAGCTCTACGACGAATACCACGAAGTGCTTGACAAACTGTACAAAGAGCTGAACGTCAGCGTGCAGCGCCGCCGTCTCACCAAGTTCAAGGACAACCTGAAGCAGGTGGCCGAGCGAGGCGAGGGCGCCCTCGACAACGAGCGCCAGCGCCTGGCACGCCAGCTGGAACAAATGAAGCAGGAGGTTCAGACCTATGAGAACAACCTCGGATTCCTGAGCGCCAGCTCGAAGAAGGGCAACTCGCTCATTGACGAGATGAACCGCAAGATGCAGAAGCTGAAGGATGACATGCAGCTGGTGAAAGAGAAAATCAAGGCCATCGACCAGGAGAACGCATCCAAGGAGTAAGCAAGACTTACATGGACCCTCACAAGGTTCCAAATGCATAAAACGAGAGCTGTCTCTGTTGGCTCCGCAGTCTTTTATTACTATTATAAAAGAGGGCGGAAACAACAGAGACAAACTTTTCTACCCCTAAAACGAACATTTTTCTTTTTTTTCGAAAAAAAAACGTCCAAATGTATGGCGGTTTGCTTTTTTTATAGTAACTTTGTACCCAATATCGGCACAGAGCCAAAAAGGTTACGCCATAGAATGGACAGATATGAGCACATTGACTAATGTGGATATCATGACCCAAAGTGCTGAAACTGAGGAAACTGATAAAGTCAGCTGCCCTGATAACAGTAGCAGCATTATCCCCGAAGCGAAGAGCTCACAAACAGGGGTGTCGGTAGATTATGTACCACATCCAGACAAGCAGTGGTTTGTCATGCGGGCGTCCTATGGACGTGAGCGGAAAGCCTCAGACTTCATAGTCGACGACGGCACGTTTACATACCTGCCCACACACACCATCATCAAGGAGCATGAGGGGAAGAGGAAACACGAGGAGGAGGTGCTCGTTCCGAACATACTCTTCGTTTATACTACGCCTGAGAAGGCCGAAGGTTACACTAAAGACACGCCCGAACTGTCGTTTCTCACCTACTACTACGACCATTTCAAGAAAGCGGAAGACGGCAAGAACCCGCCACTGGTGGTGCCACAGAAGGAGATGACTAACTTCGTAAAGGCAACAAGCACAGGCAACAGCCATGTGAGGCTCGTCGACCCCGAGAACTGCCACTACAAAAGCGGCGACTGGGTGAAAGTGACGATGGGGCCTTTCGAGGGCGTGGAAGGGCGCGTGGCGCGCATAGCCGGCCAGCAGCGCGTCGTTGTCAGCATCAAGGGGGTGTGCACCGTGGCTACGGCCTACGTGCCAACTGCCTTCCTGGAGACAACTAAAGAACCGAATACTTATTAACCAATCAACTCGATTAATATGGACAAGTACACCGAACTTTTAGCTAATCTTCCATTTGACCTGTTGCACATAGCACAGTCATTTGCCAACGACAACAAGTCGCCGAAGATTGAACCGGCCCATCTGCTACGTGCGCTGCTGCACAAGAGCGCCGGGCTTGTGAATTACATCGAGGACACACTCGATGAGGATTACTACTACCTGGTTGACTGGGCAGACATGCGCATGAAGCAGTGCGACAAGTCGCCCTACCCCATGAAAGGCTTTGAACTCTCACACGACGCACAGAACGTAGTGAAGGAAGCCAAGGAGATAGCCGATGCCGCAGGAAAGGACATCGACGGACCTTGCCTGCTTGCAGCACTGGCCAGCCCTGGCGTGGGATTCAGCTACGAACAGCTAAAGACGCTATCGCTCTCTGCCGACAAAATCAAGAAACAGATAGGTACCGGAGCACCCGTGAAGGCTGCTTCGGCCAGTGCCGGAGGCGGACATGCCGCCGTGGCAGGCAGCGCCGCCAGCGCCGCCGATGCTGGCTTCTTCGTCGACATGCTCGCTGAGCTGCCCGCTGAAGACGTGATAGGATTTGACAACGAAGTGCGCTCCATGGCCGACGTGCTGGCACGCAAAGACCGTGCCAACCTGCTCATCGTGGGCGAGACCGGCGTGGGCAAGACCAGCCTCATACACGGCATACTGCAGCGCATACGCGACGGCAAGGTGGCTGCATCGCTCGAAGGACTGAAACCCTTCGAACTCGACCTCATCGCACTGTCGCAGGGTGTGAGCTACAAGGGCGAGATTGAAGACCGTTTCAAGCAGGTCACCGAGCAGCTCATGCAGGAGGCACAGCCCATGCTCATCATCGAGAACTTCCACCGCGTGGAGGACAAGCAGTCGACGCTCAACGGCATACTGCCCGGACTGAAGAAGCTGCTCTCGAAAAACCAGCTGCAGGTGCTCATCACCAGCACCGTCGACGGCTATACCAAAGACATAGAGAAGGACAAGGAGCTGACCGCCTACTTCGAGAAGATTACCGTAGAAGAGCCCAACGAGGAGCAGGCCATCGCCATCATCGAAGCCAAGCGCAAGGGCTATGAGGACTTCCACCACCTGCCTATCGACGACGAGGTGCCGGCAGAGATAGTACGACTGGCCAAGCGTTACATGCCCGACCGCCGTCTTCCGTCGTCGGCACTCGACCTGCTCGACCGCGCCATGGCATCCACTAAAATAAATAATGAGATGGCAGCCCTCAACGAGGGAGAAGGCGCCCCCATTGCCGAGAAGCTGGAGAAAGAAGCCGTGCGCGACGTCGTGGCCACCATGACCGGCATACCTATGGGTAACATACAAAGCGAGGAGCGCGAGAAGCTGAGCAACGCGGAGCAGATACTGCACCAACGCGTGGTAGGCCAGAGCCATGCCATCAAGAGCATCCTCGACGCCATCTTCGAGAGCCGCTCCGGACTGAACAAGAAAGGACAGCCCATGGGCTCGTTCTTCTTCCTTGGCCCAACGGGTACAGGTAAGACCGAGCTGGCCAAGAGCCTGGCCAACTTCCTCTTCGACGACGAGACAGCCATGCTGCGCTTCGACATGTCGGAGTACAAGGAAGAGCACTCCGTGGCACTGCTCTACGGTGCACCTCCGGGATACGTGGGCTACGAGGAAGGCGGTCTGCTGGTGAACCAGATTCGTCAGCACCCCTACAGCGTGGTTCTGTTCGACGAGATTGAGAAAGCACACAAGAGCGTGTTCGACCTCTTCCTGCAGATACTCGACGAGGGCAAGCTGCACGACCGTCTCGGACGCGTGGGCGACTTCTCGAACTCGCTCATCATCTTTACCTCGAACATTGGTTCAGAGTACATCTTCAAGTCGTTTGGCGAGGGACACGTGCCCACACACGACCAGCTGCTTGAAGTGATGCAGGGCAGCTTCCGCCCGGAGTTCCTGGCCCGTCTGACAGAGATAGTGCCCTTCTCGCCCATCACGCCAGAGATGATCAACCGCATCTTCGACATACACATCAAGAACCTGCTGAAGACGCTCAACGAGCAGAACATCAAGCTCGTCATCGACGACTCGGCACGCAAGTACGTCACCAGCGTAGGATTCAACGCCCACTACGGCGCACGACCCATCCTGGGCATCATACGCAAGGAGATACGCCGCCCGCTGTCGAAGCTCATCATTGCTGGCGACATCACACCCGGCGACACCGTAACAATGAAGTATGACGAGGAGAAGAAGCAGATATTCTGGGACATTGACGACGGTACTGGCGAGCCTGAGACCATAGCACCCGCGGCTCCCGCAGCTGCCCCGGCACCTGCACCAGAGACAGCCGAAGCAGCACCCGAAAAGCCAAAGAAAGGCAAGAAGGCCAAGGCTGCCGACGAGGCTCCCGCTGAAGCTCCTGCCGAAGAAACTCCCGCCGAATAGCAAATAGTGTGCCCGGCGGTTGTGCCGCCGGGCCTTCACAGAACAATTCCATTAATATTAACCAATAAAAAACAACTATCATGGCAAGAAAAACTGTTATCACTAAGGTGCTTGATGCCGAGGCACAAGACGGCATCATTGAGTTCCCGCAAAACCGTGCGCTCTACGCCGACCAGTTCACCGACGAGGCTCCCCAAAGCGATGAGGACCGCGAAGGCTTCAAGGCAAAGAGCATGAAGGATGTGTTTGAGCACTATCAGCCCAGCAAGAAGGACGTGGCACTGGAGAATGAGGAAGGCGGAGCCGTCTACGAAGACTTCGACTTCAAGTCAGTGAAGGACTTCGACGATGACGCCCTCATTGCCAACAGCGGCCTGATGAGTGCAGCCAAGGGCAAGATTGATGCCTACAACAGCGTTATTCGCCAGTTGGAGAAGAACAAGAGCCTGCGCAACGCACTGAAGGATGATGCTGCACGCGGCAACCTGAAGAACGCCCTCAAGGCCCTGCTGGCCGAGATTGAGGAGGCTGAGTAAAGTAAAAAGTAATAAGTAATAAGTAAAAAGTAAGCTACAACTATGGCAGCAGAAGAACTGAAACAAGAAGAGCAGGGCCAGGCCCTGGAACTTCAAGAGAGAATAGCTAACCCTGCGCAGTTGCTTCAGGACAGCATTGGCGGACTTGACAAGTTTGGTGGCTTCCAGATGCTCAAGGGCCTCATCAAGGGCGTTGAGAACATGGATCCGCGCCGCAAGGCCGTGAAGAACATCTTCCTGGGCGACCCCGCTTACGCTGAGGCACGCAAGAAGCTGAAGAACGAACTCTCCCTCTGGGTGAGCATCTTTGAGGAAGGTGCATCCGACCCCATGGCCATCATCGAGAACTGCAAGGAGAAGCTGGCCAAGGCAGAGACCAACCTGAAGAACAACCTCTTCGCCGTACACGACGAGGTGCGCAAACTGGAGATCACATACCGTGCACTCGACTCCTTCTTCGCCAATGCCGGACAGGGCAAGGTGGACTGCCTCACGCTGATGAACGTGAACAAGGAAGAACTGGAGTATCACGACTCGGAAGACACACTCGCCATCCGCGACGAGCTGGAGAAATACTACGACCGTCTGAGCCTGAAGAACAACTACTCACTGCTCATCGTGCCCGGATACCTCGGCGACGCCAACACCATCCGCATGTGGGCTGACACCGCCTACCGCAACAAGGTGATTATGCTCACCGACTTCAAGGACTCGCTCAACTTCTCCATGCTGAAGGACGAACTCGACGAGGCCAACATGCAGAGCCAGGAAGCCAAGATGGCCAACATGGTGATGACCGCCAACTACATCCTCGGCCGTAAGAAGAGTGAACTCGCCGGCGAGGACGACGACCTCTACGTGCCCGCATCAGCAGCACTGGCAGGACGCATGACCAACACTGAGGAGCTGGTTATCGCACAGGGCGCAGCAGGCAAGAAGTACGGTACACTGAGCAACGTGAAGGGTGCCCGCATGGACTTGCGCAAGAGCGAGATTGCAGCTATCATCGACATGGGCGTTATCCCCATGGTAGAGGAAGACGGCCGCACCATGGCATTCTCGAACCGTTCACTCTACAACGGTGCCACAATGGGTCTGCAGGAGTACCCCATCGTGCGTGTGTTCGACTGGATTGGCAAGGTGTTCCAGAACTTCTTCAACGACGAGGCATTCATCAACTGGAACAGCGCCGTAAAGGCCGAGCTGCAGCAGGCTGTACACGACTTCCTGAGCGACTACAAAGGCCCCGGCAAGCTCATTGAGAACTATAACCTCAAGGGCATTAACCAGGATCCGAAGACGAAGGACATCAAGATTGAGGTGGAGCTGAAGCCTTTCTTCGCCGCCAAGAACTTCTTCATCGAGCTCACAGGCCACAATGGCGATGCCGGTGTGGAATGGGACAGCGCAGTATCCTAAACTAAAGCCAAGAAAACCTCTGTGGCCACAGAGACGCAAGAAGTACTGGAAGCTACAGAGGTTAACCATGGCCTCAAAAACAACAATAAACAACAAACCAATTAACCCTTTTTTATTAACCCTTTAAAAAACTTTAGATTATGGCAACAAGAACCGTAACCATCAACGCTGACGGCATAGCCGAGCGCGAAGTCATGTATGTTCGTTATGAACTGAACCAGCAGACCGACGTCGAGGGACAGCCCACCGGCACCACTCGTGGCGGCAAGATTTGGGTGAAAGTTAAGTCAAACGACGACGGCAACACCGACCTGCTCGAGTGGATGATTGACACCTACATGTCGAAGGCCGGCACTATATCTTACCCCAACCGTCAGGGCGGCGAGATGAAGCACCTCGACTTCAAGGAGGGCTACCTGGTAGAGTATGCTGAGACCTATGACAACAAGAACGAGATCCAGCAGTACGAAGAGTTCTGCATCTCAGCTAAGGAGATTGCCATCGGCAACGCTCGTCACAACAACCGCTGGACCATCGACAACTAATCGGTACAGCTATAAAGGACACATGCGGCTTGCGCCCCAACGGCAGGCGCAGAAAGGGTGCAAGCCGCCTGTCCTTTTTGTAAAAGAACCTGACGCTAAACGCCAGACAAGAAGTATTTCAGTTGTCGGCGTTCAGCGCTTTTCCTACTAAAAGCTCATACCTAAAACCTCCACTACACATCATTATATATATAGCGCATGGATTTCGGAAATTTCGACTCTTTCATTAACGAGGCTGCACAAGCAATGGGTGGTGCAACGAAGAATGCTGCTAGTGCAGCAGCCGGTGCCGCTGATGCCGCTCAAGGCGCAGCAGCACAGGCCGCTGGAACCGCACAACAAGCTGCAAGTCAAGCAGCAGGTACAGCACACCAGGCCGCAGGAGCAGCCCAGCAAGCTGCGAGCCAGGCCACAGGAACAGCACAACAAGCTGCAAGTCAAGCAGCAGGAGCAGCACAGCAAGCTACAAGTCAGGCAACAGGAGCCGCACAGCAAGCTGCAGGAGCTGCACAGCAAGCAGCAAGTCAGGCAACAGGAGCAGCACAGCAAGCAGCAGGAGCCGCACAACAAGCCGCAAGCCAGGCAACAGGAGCAGCACAGCAAGCAGCAGGAGCAGCACAACAAGCCGCAAGCCAGGCAACAGGAGCCGCTCAGCAGGCAGCAGGAGCAGCACAGCAAGCCGCAAGCCAGGCGACGGGAGCCGCACAACAGGCAGCAGGAGCCGCACAGCAGGCCGCAAGCCAGGCGACGGGAGCCGCTCAGCAGGCGGCAGGAGCCGCACAGCAAGCAGCTGCAGCAGCAACAGGTCAGGCACAGCAGTTGGCTGGTGATGCCATGAACGCCGCACAAGGCTTGGCCGGACAGGCTCAGCAAATGGCAGGTGATGCCTTGGGAGCAGTGCCGGGCGTAGGCGGGCAGGCTCAACAAATGGCAGGCGATGCCATGGGCGCTGCCACCGGAACAGTAGGCGATCTGAAAGGCCAGATTGACGCTACATTGCAGCAGGCACAGTCAGATGCAATGGCTACCATGAATGATGCCAGGTCGCAGACCCAGCAAATGATGGCCGATGCCCAGCAACAGCTCACTGATGCCACTGGTTCGGCACAGCAGCAATTGCAGGATGTAGCAGGAGGAGTGCAGCAGCAGTTTACCGATGTTGCCGGAGCCGCACAGCAACAGGCACAAGGCGCGCTCGACAATTTGAAGCCGCAGGTGCAGGACTCGCTGTCGCAGGTGAGCAATGTGGTGTCGAATGCCACAGAAGGAACAAAACAGGTGGCACAAAACGCCATCGACCAGTGCGGCGAACAACTGAACAACAAGATTGCTGATGTTCAGACCATTGCCGACCAAGCCTTTGAACAGGCTCAGCAAACCGCCGATGAGGTGTCTAACCAAGTACAGCAGACCGCTGATCAGGCTAACGGAGACACACAGCAGAAATCGGACGAGGTGACTAGTGAAGCGGAGTCGAATGTTAACGAAGTCGTTGACCATGCGCAGGAGATGGCCTTTAAGGCATTGGACGCCACCGAGGATGCTATTATCAAGATGGTGGACCAAGCCATGGAGCAGGCCATAGAGCAAGGGCCGATGGAGGCTCCTGCAGAGGCCAAAGAAGCATACGAGAACACCTTAAAGGACGCTCAGCAGAAACTCGATGAGGCCACCCAAGAAGCTCAGCAAACGCTCGACGACACCATGAAGGAGGCTCAGCAGACGTTTGATGATGCCACAAAGGATGCCAAAGAAACACTGGATAACACCCTGAAGGATGCCCAGAAGACCCTTGACGACAGCACAGCAGAGGCCAAGCAGACGCTCGAAGACACCATGAAGGAGGCCCAGAAGACGTTTGACGATGCTACGGCAGAGGCCAAGCAGACGCTCGACAGCACCCTGAAGGATGCACAGCAGACGCTCGACGACAGCACAAAGGAGGCGCAGCAGACGCTCGAAAGCACCATGAAGGAGGCACAGCAGACGCTCGACAACACCACGCAAGAGGCCAAGCAGACGCTCGACAGCACCATGAAGGATGCTCAGCAGACACTTGAAAGCGCTACGAAGGAGGCCCAACAGACGCTCGACAGCACTATGAAGGATGCTCAGCAGACGCTCACCAGCGCCACGCAGGAGGCCAAGCAGACACTCGACAGCACCATGAAGGAGGCTCAGCAGACGCTCAGCAGTGCCACACAGGAGGCCAAGCAGACGCTCGACAACACCATGCAGCAGGCCAAGGAGAAGCTCGACAGCTCCATGAAGGAAGCTCAACAGACACTCGAAAGTGCCAAGCAGCAAGCGCAACAGACCTTCAACGACGTGGTGAACGAGGCCAAGAGTACCGCCGAACAAGCCAAGCAGGCTGCCCAGAATGTATACAGCCAAGCCAAAGACACAGCACAGCAGGCTCTTGAAAGTGCCAAGCAGCAAGCACAGCAGCTCTATGACAAAACGTCGCAGGCCTACAACGATGCTATGGCTAGAGCACAGCAGGCCTATAACGATGCTATGGCTAGAGCACGTGAGACGCTCGATTCAGCCAAGCAGAAGGCAGAAGAGACATACAACTCACTGAAGCAGAAAGCCCAGGACACATTGAACTCTGCCAAGCAGAAGGCACAGGATTTATATAATTCTGCCAAGGACAAAGCACAGGAGGTGTACAACGGCATCAAGGGCAAGGCCGAAGAGGCTTACAATTCGGCTAAAGCCAAGGCACAAGAGGTATACAACGGCATCAAGAGTAAGGCCGAAGAGGCTTACAATTCGGCCAAAGCCAAGGCACAGGAGGTGTACGACGGTGTCAAGGGCAAGGCTGAGGAAGTGTACAATTCGGCCAAGGCCAAGGCACAGGAGGTGTACGACGGCATCAAGGGCAAAGCTGAGGAGGCATACAACTCTGCCAAAGCCAAGGCCCAGGAGGTGTACGACGGCATCAAGGGCAAAGCAGAGGAGGCATACAACTCTGCCAAAGCCAAGGCGCAGGAGGTGTATGACGGCATCAAGGGCAAGGCCGAGGAAGCCTATAACGGCGTCAAGGACAAAGCTCTTGAGGTGTACAATGGAGCTAAGGAAAAAGCCGAAGAGGTGTACAATGGTGTCAAGGACAAGGCTCTTGAGGTGTACAACGGCGTGAAGGACAAGGCCGAGGAAGTGTACAACGGTGTCAAGGACAAGGCCCTTGAGGTGTACAACGGCGTCAAGGACAAGGCCGAGGAGGTATACAATGCCGCCAAAGAAAAGGCAGTGGAGGCTTACAACGCAGTGAAGGATGAGGCCGTGAAGACCTATGAGGCAGCCAAGAAGGAGGTCACCGAAACATGGAACGCCGTCAAGGATGAGGCTAAGGAGACCTATGAGGCAGCCAAGAAGGAAATCGTTGACACCTACAATGCCATCAAGGAGGAAGCCATCAACACGGTGAACAACATTAAGGAGGGCGTGAAAGAGGTGGCAAACGAAATCAAGGAAGAGGCCCAGAAACTTGTCAACGCTGCCAAGGACGCTGTCAACGAGGCAAAAGAGAAAGCTCAGGAATTTGTCAACGACGTTAAGGAGAAGGGACAGGAATTGCTCAACAAGGGCAAAGAAGCCATCACCAATGCAGTCAACAAACTGCAGGATCAGGTGACAAATACCCTGAACAACCTATCGGCCAAACTTGACAACCTGGCCAAGGATGCCGTCAACGACATTGCCAGTGGCTTCACAGATGCCTTCAGCAATCCGACGGCAGACTTGCAGAGTCCTCTCGGATCAGACAATCTCCAGCCGCTCCAGTCGCCTGCTGCAGGAGGCAACGACAACGATGCCTTCCACGGCAAGATAGTCATCAACAACAAGAAATACGGTGTGGTGGAATGCTCCTACGACTTCTCACAGATGTGCGACAGCACCGGCAAGCCATCGGCCCGCCCGCGCGGTGGACGCATCACCTTCACCATGCCCTCACAGAGCGACGACGACGTGTTCTTCTACCGCTGGATGTTCGACAAGACACAGGTGTATGACGGCTACCTGAAGTTCGTGGTCTGGGCCCGACAGAACAAGCGGTGCTTCAAGACAGTCAACTTTAAGAATGCCTACTGCGTCGACCTGCGCGACTACTTCAACGACAGCGACTCCAAGCTGATGTACACCACCATCACGCTGGCCGCAGAAATCATCTCAGTAGGATCCAACGACATCGCAGAGTTTAGCAACAACTGGTCATAGTCTATGTCTATCTCTGTCAGGAGCATCCAGCTCAGCATCAACGGCACGCAGTCGCAGCAGTTCAAGATTGAACTCGAAGGTGCCAAATATCGCATCGACAATCTCTCGCTGCGACAGCAGCTTCTGGCTCCCAACGTGCTCAGCTTCGTGCTGCGCAAGGACCCTGAGGAGGACATCAGCGAGATACAGTTCTCCGCCTGCACTAACTTCATTGGCAAGGACGTAACGCTGACGCTGCAAACCGATGCCATTGAGCAGAAGTTGAGCAGCTTTAGCGAGGGTGGTAAGAACGCCGACGTGGAGTTCGAGGGCTTTGTCACCTCGGCCCACGCCTCGCGTTATGACAGTGAATATGTCATACAGGTGGAGGCGAAGTCGAAGGATGCAGCCATGTTCGACAGCCCCGACTGTCACATGTATAACGAAAAAAGCCTCTCGGATATCGTCAACGACGTGGTGAAGCGCAGCAGCGTGAAGGCATCGGTACAACCGAAGTACGAGGATCAGATCTTCTACACCGTGCAATACAACGAAAGCAGCTACGGCTTCTTGCAGCGCTTGGCCAGCCGCTACGGCGAGTGGATGTTCTCCACAGGCAAGGAGCTGCACTTCGGCAAGCTCTCCGACCAGGAGAGTATTCAGCTGAAGTACCCCAGTCTCGACATGCCAGAATACAGCGTAAGCCTTCAGACCTGCCACCAGAAGTTCAAACAGTCGGCCAAGCTCTACAACGAACCAGGCAAGAAGAACGACTTCAGCAACGAGGAGGATGCCAAGGACACTGGCAACAAGTTGAACGATGCCGTGGCAGCTGCATCAAAAGAGATCTACAAGGCCGAGACCAACAAGATAGTGACAGCCAACAGCATAGAGAAGGATGATGAAGCAGAGGGCAGTCCCGGCAAGGAGACGCACAAAGAGGAGATGCTGATGCAGGAACACATGCGCCGCTCCAACATGCTCGTCTATCATGGCACAACCTACTGTTCGAAACTGAAGATTGGCATGAAGCTTACCATCATGGACAACTATGTGGCTGCCGCCGGCGAACGCAGCGAAGTGCAGCAGGAGGAAATCCTCATCACGGAGGTAACACACACCTTCGGCGTCGATGCCGAGTACAGCAACACATTTTCAGGCATAGCCGGCAGCATTGACTACCCACCCTATCTCAACCCCGCTATCTATCCACGCTGCGACCACCCCGTGCGCGCCGACGTCACCGACACCGAAGACCCGAAGCACTGGGGCCGTGTGAAGGTGCGCTTCACCTGGCAGGAGGAGAAGGAGGAAGAGCAGACGCCGTGGATACACGTGGCGCAGCCTTATACCGGTGGTGAAGACCCCTACGGCACACACCTCATACCTGAGGTGAAGAGCCATGTGTTTGTTGACTTTGAAGAAGGCAACTATGAGCGGCCTTTTGTACGGGCAGCCCACTTCGGCGCAAAAACACCCGTCGACGAGAACTGGTATCCAGGCAACAACAATGTGAAGGCCATACGCACAGCCAGCGGCCACACCATTGAGATTCACGACACGCAGGAGGACGATGACCGCGGGCAGAAAGGCTACATACGTATCTACGACAACGAGCTGAACTACTATGAGGTTCTCCTCTCCACCGACGACAAGCTCATCAAGCTCTACTCTGCAGGCAACATCGAGATGTATGCCGACAACGACATCATCATGGAGGCCAAGAAAAACATCAAGATGACAGCCAAGGAAGAGAACGTCGAGGTGAGGGCGAAGAAGAAGGATGTCATAGTGAAAGCCGGCACAGACTACGACCTTAAGGCAAAGAACAACATCAGTACCCATGCCGACAACGAGAGCGGTCACTACAGCGGCGGCAACTACTGGGTGACCACCGACAGCGAAATGACTCTTACCGGCAAGAGTACCGTTCAGGTCATCTCGCAGGAAGATGAGATTCAGGTCAGCGCACAGAAATCTATCAAGATGGAGACCAAAGAGGAAGGAAGCGGCACCGTGGAGACTACTACCGATACCTTCAGCGTATCTGCACAGAAGAAGATTTCGCTGACCGATACAATGGATATGGAGCTCAACTGCAGCAACGGCTTCACTGCTTATTGTGCCACGATGGACATCAACGCCAATGCCAAGGTCAACATCACCGCCACCGCAAGCATCGACCTGAAGGCACCGATTGTTAACGAGACGTAAGCCATCGATAGCATTACATACTGAACAGCTAACAGCATGCCAGGGAAGACCAAGGAAGTGAAGCGCGAAGAAGTGCAGCAGCTGAAGGCCAAGCTCAATGAACTGGCTTCCCAGTATGGTGCCATCACCACGCAGATAGAAGAAAGCACTACTGGCAACCGTAAGCCGCGTGGCGTCAGGACCACACTGAAACGTCTGGAACAGTTCGATTGTGTGTTGAAAGCCACAGCCGCCATTCTGGAATTATATATCAGCGGAACGCAGGAAGCTCTTAACTCGTTGGAGAAAGGCAAACTGCTCATGGCGTATAAGACAAGAGGCGGACAGATGAATAGTCTGCAGGAGAAACTGCAGACATATGCCAGCGTCATGTCGCAGGCTTTAGGCGAAAACGACGATGATGCAGCCGACGCTGCTGCACGTGACTTGCACAAAGAAGCACTTTCGCTCGACTATACATCAGAGGGCTTGGCCGATGCTATTCGTGAGTGCACCCATTTCTATCCCGACGAATACGGCCAGCTGCAGTTGTTCAGCTATCTGGGCTTGTTGGAACCACCAGAATCAATAGAGCGCATAGACCGCACCATGCGGCTCACCAAACATGTAGAGGTGGCAGTGGCCGATGCCCCACTCATGATTGAGGCCATGAAAAGAAACGACAAGCAAGCCATAACTGATATTATGCAACGCGCTGTCGAGTATAGCTTCTAAACCCTAACCCCAAATCTTCAACTTCGATGGGAGACACATACGTAGTAACTGGCGCAGTGATGACGTGCACGTGTGGGATGGCACCGTCATCACTCGTTGTCTTGCCAGTACGTACGAAGAAGCTGAACCAGTTACCGCGTGGCAACATCATGGACTATACTCCCATGGTGAACATACTGCCCTTTGGCATGTGTAACACCTTGTCGAATCCTACTGTGGCATCGGCTACCGCAGCAGCACAGGGAGTACTCACCCCCATGCCTTGCGTTCCCGCTATTGTTGCGCCATGGATGCCGGGCAACCCGCAGTGTATGGTACAAGGCCAGCCGGCGCTGACGAAGAGTAGTATGTGCACTTGTATGTGGGGAGGAGCCATCCGCTTCACCACCGACGGGCAGATGCCCAGCATACCACCCATTGTCACACCACCAGTCAGCACACCTCCCAGCAAGTTGTCGCTCAACACTCCCCTATCGCAGAAAGAGGTGGACGACATGCCGGAAGAGGAACAGGAGGCATACGCCAAGGATATGGAGGCCGCACAGAATGCCGGTGCTTCCGACATGATGACTGCTGAGAGCCTCGACGAGATGTCAAAAAGCTACAGCGAGAAAGGTGAACTCGACAAAAGCCAGAAATGCCAGAAAGCCAGTCGTGAGTATAAGCAAAAGGCGGCACAGAAGCAGGCAGACGCCATGCAAAGCGTGACCGACAAATATCGCGGCAAGGAGGCATCACCCGTTCAAGAGAGTATTCCCAAACAAGATCTACAGTCGTTGACCAACGACAACGCTGCGAAAGAGCAGACACAGAAAGAGGAGGAGATAAAAGCTCTTCATGAAAAGATTGCTGCCAACAGCAAGGAACTGAACGAGCGGGAGACAGTTCTCAAGGAGAAGAACCAGAAGGTGGCAGAGAAAGCAGCCCCCTACGAAGACACCAAATCTGAGTTTCAGAACGCCACCAAAGAAAAGGAAAAAGCCTACGAGGACCTGGACTTCTGGAAAAACGAGGAAAAGCTGTCAAGGGCAGAAGGTGCCAGTCAGAAGATACAGGCACGTAACCGCGAGCAGCGCAAAGCGGCCGAGGCACAGGCACAGGCGGCTGTCGAAGCTGAGAAGAAAGCCTCTGAAAAACTGAAGGAAGCAGAAAGCGAGTTCAACGCTGCCAGTGCTGAACAGCGCCAAGCTGCAGAGGAGTGGCGTGAATGTATGAGTAGCTTCAGCGTACTCTCCGACAAGATGCAGCAACTGAGCGATGAAGCAAACACATTGTTCACATTAGGCGAGGAATTACCCAGCCAGGCTGAAGTTGATGAAGCTAAAAAAGAAGCATCCTACGATAGCTACAACAAAGATGCCCACAGCAACAACCTGAACGAACTATATTATTAAACTGTTCAGGAGAGCTTGAAGAAAGACAGCATATAAAGCAAACCCATCATACACCATGCCGGGAGGAACAGGAGCAGCAGGAAACACCAGACCCACGAAACTGGAGCAGCCAAAGAAGAAGAGCAGCAACAAGACTGAAGACGTCTACATCAGTCTTTACTTCTCGTTCATGTCTTACGACCGCAGGACTGTGGTTGACTGGGTTGAATACGAAGTCAATGGCAACCATATTGAGTCTTCCACATTAGTCTACAGCACTAAAGCCTTGTGGAGTGAAGGCTCCTTCAGCAGAGAGAACATCACTCAGGCATTCTTCATAGACTGCAGCCAATTGGTTGTCAACATTGGCAAAGGCGAGATTGACGATGCAGAGGGCATGATTGACCTTCTGGACGAAAGCTTGGAATTGGTCAGACGCAGCATCCCCGGCCTTGACGGCAGCAAGAAAGATAAAGTGAAGCTCCACTTCATTATCAGTGCCGATGTGGAGGTGCAGGACATGGCATACGCTATGAACTATGTCGCTGAAAACAAAATGCTCGACAGCATCAAAGACCCAGAGCTTGTCAATCTTTTGACTTCTGAATACAAGTCATACTTCAAGCGGTATAAAGACAAGGGATGGGAAATCAAAGTAGACTATACCGGGCTGCACGAAGTCATTATTGCTTGTATACCAGCATTCAGAAAGAATTGATGTTTTGTTCTTAACACATATATTTGCGAAACTATGGGATGGTTCACAAACGATGATACCGGTGAGGTCGAAGCGTGGAAGATCGTTGGAGTTGTTGCAAATCCTGCGGCATTTTTCGCTACTGGCTTGGTGGTGGAAGGAGGAGAGGTTGTCGGTGAGGCATTAGGCAAGGCTGCTTGGGAGAAGCATGAGAAAGACAGGGAAGAACTCCTTAACATGACTGAAGATGAGCGGAAGGCAGAATTAGAGACCAATACAGTAACAAAGGTAGTGCTGACAATAACGTCAGGGCCTGCTGCCGTAGATAACTGGGAAAAAATCAAAGAAAGGAACCAAAGAGCCTTATTAGAAGACAAGTCGTATTATGAAATACTAGAAGAAGATGAAGGACCGGATGCGCCCCTAATAAAGGCCATGATAAAAGATGGTTTAACATCAAACTGGGTAGGAGGCTCCGTTAGTGTAACATCTAAAGCGATACTTGGAGAAGAGACACACGAAGCCGTAAGTAATGCGGCATACGATCAGATAGGCAACATGCTGGGGGTATGTGGAATGTCAGAAGATCCACGTGTGTCGACAATATGCGGTTCCGTTGGTGTATTTCTTGATGCTGGAAAGACGATAGAAAATGGAATTGTTGGATATGTAAGAAGAGAGAAAAGAGTATGGGACGGACCTGATGTTATAAAAGATGGAGAAGTCGTTCAAAAAGCAGGTGATGTCTACTATGTTTATCCCGTCGATAAGATGGAATATGCCAAAGACCACGCAGTAGATACTGCAGTGGGGGCAGCTTTCACTGTTACAGGAGCTAAGTATCTACGAGGAGCAAAACTGCTGAATGTGGGTGCAAAAGATGTTAAAGGATTGAACAACTTTAAGAGCGCGAAAGGCTTTAAGGATAAGGTCAAGGTGCTATGGAAAAATGTCACAAAGAAAGGGGATGATGTGACTAAAAATGCCGATGACGCAGCTGGTGCAGGAAAAAAAACGGTAAATGAAATAGAAGAATCCGTAGGTAAAGTTGACGATTTAGCAAAAGAGAGAAAAGACCTGTATGATCAACTTGACGTGCTTGGCGATGATAAGATACATGCAATGGAGCAGGGGAAGAGTAAAGCTGTCATTGATGCGTATACAAAAAAAGGGTGGCAAGTAATGGATAAGATTGATGATGTAGAAGACTTGCAAAAAGCGTCAAAGAAAGAACTGCAGGCAATGGCCGACGAAATGGGGGTGACTGTAGAAGATTTGACGAAGTTTGTCGACAACTATAAGGCTATGGAAAATGCGGGGGTCAAGGTGGGCAAACTTATGGATGATGCCAGCAGCGCTGGTAGCAAAGGATGGTTGTTCTATATGATTATAAAAGGTGATATTGATGCTGTTAAGGATGCCCAAAAGAAAGGTGAGTATGGAACTACGCCAATGTCAGCAACTGAGAAGAAAGGCATTACAGAGCCTAGTGAGCCGAAAGATACAAAGAAGGCTGTTAGCGACATCCACGAAAACAGCGACACAATAAAGGAGAGCGATAAAACCATTCAGAATTCAGTTGCTACATCGGAAAAATACAACAGTATTGCCAATCAAGCCGAGCAGGAAGAGACTCAAGCCAGAAACAATGCTAACATATACATGGACAGAGTGACTGCTGATCAGGCGGCAATTGATGAAGCCAACAGGAAAGGCGACAAGCAATGGGCTGCTGCTGCCCAACAAAATAAAAACGAAGACCTTGTCATGCAACTTGACAACCTTGATGCTGCCGACGATGCTGCCGAGAGAAAAGAAAAAGCCCGCGAAACGGCCAATGAGGCAGATGTGGCAAAAGCGCAGGCCGAAGCCAACAAGAAACAGGCCGAGGCTGATTTGGCAAAGATAGCCGGCTCTTCAGAAGCCGACTCGCTGCAGGCCGATGCCGACAGGGCAAAAAAGAAAGCAGACGAGACAAGGGCTGCTGCCGAGGAAGAGAAAAAACAACATCAGCAAAACGCTGCCCAGCGCAAACAGAACAAGGCCGAAAGAGATGCCGACCCAGAAAACAAGGCAGCCCGTAAGGCCGTAAAGAAAAAGAAATAATCTGCCATGGACTATCCATACCAGACTTCTGAGTGCGTACCACGCCTCTTCCCCGTGATGACATTCACAGGGCAGCTCATCCCTGAGGGAGAGGGAAAGGTACGCTTTGTCAGGCAAGGCGACTACCAGCGTAGCCAATGGGGCAAAGCCACCGCTCCATTTATCCTCGACAAGAAGGTCTATCCCCTGCCGGCAAGCATCCGTTTGGAGTGGATGTCGGTAACCGAGGCCAAAGCCTACAGCCTTGAGGCCCCGCTCAACAAGTCGCGCATGGAGCAACTGTGGTTGGAACAAGACAAAGACGGAACTCCTATATATAATTATATTGTGGTGGGCATGGCACCATACGGCGGTGTCGCAGTATGGCTGCGCGGTTTACGCAAGTCAATATTGCTACAGTGGCTACAGGCAGGACCGATGGATGATGACAAGTTGAAGAAACGCATCAATCCGCTGACCTCAGAGGACTACTGTCTCTTCTGCCTGAAGCAGGACGAGGTGGTGTTGCAGCATCTGCGCGAGCACGGCCTGCCACCGCGCGACCAGTACGACCGGTGGATGCGGCAGTTCCGCTACCGTTACCGGCTGTTGGAAGAGTACTGGGACGGACAGGCTTGGCAGCACTACAACGAGGAAGACCTTCACTACGATGACATGGATATACAGTACATCCGTGAGGAGCGCTACGACGGCACCCATCATGACATGGGCGACACGGCGCTGATGCGCTACCACAAGACTGGCCTACCACGGCGCATGGCCGTCAGATGGCAGGAGGGCCGCCGCGACTATGAGGCATTCCTTTGGTTCGACCACGCCGCCCTGGCAGTGATTATGGACCGCCTGCTTACCTTCGACCCCGATGCTGAAGCTACGCTGCTATTGCGCCTCGACACCCACCAGCGCCAGCACGGCATGGCCATTGAGGGCGGCATCGTTACCAACCCTATTACCATTCCCCAGGAGGTCTATGAACTATTAGTGTTCCAAGGCGACAACGAGCTATGGCGCAGCCCGAATTTCAGCCGTGAGGACGAGGCCGAATGGCAGTGGTAGAAACACTATCAAACAGAGAAATAACAATCAATACTTTACTATATACAAACCGGTCATTAGCTTATGTCTATTTCTGTAAAAAACATTTCGCTAAGTATCAATGGCACCCAGTCAGAGCAGTTCAGAATAGAGATTGAGGGTGCCAAGTACCGCATCGACAACTTTACGCTGTGCCAGCAGCTGCTTGTGCCCAACACGCTCAGCTTCATGCTGCGCAAAGACCCCGAGGAGGACATCAGCGAGATTCAGTTCACAGCTTGTAGCGCCATCATTGGCAAAGATGTGACGCTAACGCTGCAAACCGATGCCATCGAGCAGAAGCAGAGCAGCTTCAACGAGGGCGGCAAGAATGCTGACATTGAGTTCGAGGGCTTCATCACCTCGGCCGACGCGTCGCGCTACGACAGCGAGTACGTCATCCAGGTGGAAGCGAAATCGAAAGATGCCGCCATGCTCGACAGCCCCGACTGCCACATGTACAATGAAACCAAGCTGGCTGACATCGTGAAGGAGAGAATGCAGAACTGCAACGTTAAGGGCACAGTTCAGCCAAAGTTCGAGGATGAGATATTCTACACCGTGCAGTACAACGAGAGCACCTACGCCTTCCTAAGGCGACTGGCCTGCCGCTACGGCGAGTGGCTCTTCTCCACTGGTAAGGAACTGCACTTCGGCAAGCTTACTAACCAGGAGAGCATTCAGCTGAAGTATCCCAGCCTCGACATGCCGGAGTACAGCGTGCGCCTACAGACGTGCCACGAGATGTTCGGCCAGATGGCCACCCTCTACAACGACCACGCCAAGAGCATCACCTTCCGCAATGACAAGGACGACAAGGACACGGGCGACAAACTAAACGATGCCGTAGCCGCCGCCTCAAAGGAGATATACCCCCGCCTCACCCGCAAGGTTGTGAGTGCCGACAGCATTGAAAAGGACAGCGATGCCGAACCCGAAACAATCGACGAAAAGCTGCACAAGGAGGAGATGCTGGCACAGGAGCGCATGCGCCGCTCCAATATGCTCGTCTACCACGGCACCACCTACTGCTCGAAGCTGAAGATTGGCATGAAGCTCACCATCGTCGACAACTACATCAGCATGTCGGCAGAGCGTAGCGAGGTGCAGCAGGAGGAGATTCTCATCACGGAGATAACCCACTCCTTCGGTGTCGACGACGAGTACAGCAACTCGTTCTCGGGCATCACCGCCAAGATTGACTACCCGCCCTACCTCAATCCCAACATCTATCCCCACTGCGACCATGTGGTGCGCGCCAAGGTGGTCGACACCGAGGACCCGAAACACTGGGGCCGCGTGAAGGTGGCCTTCCCCTGGCAACTGTATGAACACCAGCAGGGGTCGAAGAACGGACAGACACCGTGGATACACGTTGCGCAGCCTTACATCGGCAACGATATCAAATATGGCACCCACCTCATACCCGAAGTCTACACCTGCGTGTTCGTCGACTTCGAGGAGGGCAACTTCGAGCGGCCCTTCGTGCGCGGCGGACACTTCACAACGTACTATCAAGTGGACGAGCAGTGGTATCCCGGCGACAACAACGTGAAAGCCATACGCACCGCCAGCGGCCACACCGTAGAGATACACGACACACAGCAGGGCGACGACGAGGGCGATAAGGGCTTCATACGCATCTACGACAACAAGCTGAACGTGTACGAGCTGTTGCTCAGCACCACCGATCAACTCGTCAAAATCAATTGTAAGGGTGACATCACCATGCATGCCGACGGCAACATCTCTATGAGTGCCGGCGGCGACATCAGCGCCACCGCCGGAGGCTGCATCACCAACAAGGCTGGCAAGCACATGAGCAACAGCGCCGGCGGCGACTTCAACGCCGGAGCCGGAGGCAACTTCAACGGCAGCGCCGGCAGCGACGTGGTGATGGATGCCGGCAACGACTTCACTACGAAGGCCAGCAACAACCTGTCGCTCACTGCCACCAACGAGATGAAGATTCACTCCGCCGCCAACATGGACATTGACTCGAGCAAGGAGATGAATGTATCATCCGAGGAGAACTTGTCGCTCATGACCCATAAGAGCTACAAGCTCACCGTAGAGGACAATGCCGAGGAGACTATCAACAAAGACCTGAAGACCACGGTGATGAACAACTGCGAACTGAACGTCACCAACGGTGTCTCATTCAAGGCCATGACCATCACCGAAGAGGCAAAGACCGACTTCAAGGCATACGCCATGAACTACCAGCTGAGCGCCAATATGAGTGCCACCCTGCAGGCCACCACCAACCTCGACCTCAAGGCCATGATGATCAACGAGAACTAACCTGACGTTGAACATTGAATATTGAACATTAATGGGCAACTACCACAACCAATGGTACAATGAGTTTGAGGGCTACGAGAAGGACCTCGACCTCACCATAGAGAAGGGCCGGAAAGACGACGACGCCGATTTCTCGTTCATGGACATTGACTTCGACAAGGACGAGCAGGAAGAGAAGCCCGCCGAGCCGGAGAAACCAGCCTTTGTGCCGGAGCCGGAGCCAGTGGGCGAACAGCCAGCGCCCGAGGAGCCGCAGGCCGAGGAGGCCCCAGCGCCGCCCCGCCATGTGCACCCGCCTTTGAACGCCAACGACATGACCCTGCTCTCCATGAAGCTCGAAGGAGCCATTGCCGCCGTCACCCCCCTGCGCGACCAAGCGCTACGCATGGTAAGGGAGCACGATGACCTGCGCCTGCCCAAGGGACTGCGCACTACCGCCGCCAACCTCTACGACATCTGCGACATCCTGGTGGCCACCAAGGCACTTATCGACATCTATCTGGAGATGGGCGTGGAACCGCTCTACCAGAGTGTGGACGACAGCCGCCTGAAGACAGACACTAACAGCACTGTCGGCACGCTTCTCTCTCACATACCCACCATGCAGGAGGGCCTCAACGACGTAGAGACCACCATGAACGAGGGCAGCTACGACCGCCCCAGCGCCAACCTGCGCATACGCATCGTCAAGGGTCAGACCAAGGTGGTGAAGAACAACGCCCTGCAGCAGGCCAAGGCACTGGTGCAGACTACCGAGGCGTTCCCCTTGGAGTACGGCTCGCTGCGCCTGCTCTGCCTGTTCAACGAGAAAGGCGACAACGAAATGAACATGGCCATCGACAGCGCCCTGCGCTTAGGCGAGGCCGTGCAAGTGCCCGTGGCCGACGCCCCTGCCATGCTCCACGCCGTGGAGACCGACAATCAGGAAGCCGTCACCGCCATCCTGCGCCGCATGGTCGACAACGGACAAGTATAGTTTTATTGACCACAAATCTCACGAATAACACGTATATAGAATGGGAGCATTTGTAACAACGGGGGCAGTAGTGACCTGCACTTTCGGAGTAGCCCCTGTACCGCTTACTGTCAACCCGGCTCGCACCGTGTTCATAGGCCACATGCAGAAGGCCAACATCATGGACTTCACGCCACTGATGAACATCGCGTCGTTTGGCATGTGCTCGGCACCCACCAACCCCGCCGTCATCGCAGCCACCTCAGCCGCCCTCGGCGTCTTCACGCCAGCACCCTGCGTGCCCGCCATTGTGTCGCCCTGGATACCAGGCTGGCCACAAGTGATGGTACAGGGATCACCAGCACTCACCGACGACAGCCGCAACGTATGCATGTGGTTGGGACAGATTTCCATCGGCTTCAACGGGCAGATGCCCCCTATACCGCCCATGTGCATGGCACCTCCGGGCAAACCAAACTTCTCCATGGCCATGCCCCTCGTCAAGACCGACTTCGACTCGGCCGCCAGCGGTGGCGGTGGTGGCGGCCCCACCGAGGAGCAATATCAGAAAGATTTGAAGAAAGCAGGCAAGGCCGGCAAACACAAGGACATGATGGGCAAGGGCTTCGACGATCTGGCCAATGAGTACCAGCGCCAACAAGACTCTGAAAAGGCTCAGATGTGCCTGAAACAGAGGGACAATGCCAACTACTGTTCGGCCAACATGAGCAATGAGGCCCAGAGCGAGGTGAACCAGTGCTACCGCGACATCCTGCCCCCTGCACAGAAGGATATGGATTTGCACAGCAAGGAGGACCAGGCCGAATACTGGCGCAAGCGCCAAGACATAGAGCAAAGGCGGGAGGAAAAGAAAACCAAGCGCGAGGAACAGGAACAGAAGCGGGAGGATCAGAAGCGAAAGGAGCAGAAGGAGAAGGAGAAGGAACAGAAAGACGACAATTGGAAAGAAGAAACCTCCAAGAAAGTGAAAAAGGTGACCGACGATGCCGGTGGCCACAACGTATTACGAGACACCGCTGAACGACTGAGTGACTTGTTTTCAGAACCGGAGAACCAAGAAAAAGTGAACAAAGTGATCGACGATGCCGGTGGCCACAACGTGATGCGAGACACCGCACGCCAACTGGAGGAGTTCTTTACAGATAAGGAGACCCAAGAAGAATTGCGACAGCTCAAAGAAGGCTTCGTCAATAAAGGCAAGCAAACAAGCCAAAAGGTGAAAGATGTGGTCAACACCACCACGGAAACAGTGCAAGACCTCAAAGAATCGGGAAAAGAGAAGGGCAAAGAAATAATTAACCAAAAACTCAATGATTTAGAGAAAAAAGTCGAAGAACACGACGAAGATATAAAGGGTTTCTCTGAGGCAGCAGAATCTAAACCGCTCAGTTTTGAATCATTCAAAGAGTTTCTCGACTTCTAAAAGAACCTCATAACAAGTACTAACAATATGAGCTACGGATCAAAAATAGGGGCAGGCAGCGTACCGAAGCACCCAGCGCTACCACCCAACGAAACGCCGAAGTACGAGCGGTTCGCGGTGACGGTCATCTTTTCGCCCATCTCCAAGAATGAGTTTGCCAGCTGGACGCAGGATCGTTACTACAATGCCTCGCAGCCATTCATGCTCGATCAGCCATATAGCTACTTGGCATGGGAAACGTCGAAGTATGGCTATAAGGGCAACCCCAAGGAGACCATCTTCGTTGACTGCAACGCACACTATGTCGACGAGTTCGACAGCTCGGCCGCAGGCGACTTCGAGCTGCGCCCACTGCTGTCGTTTGCTGTAGAAGAGCTGAAAGCCATCATCTACCGAAAGGCGCTCGAAGGCATCTTCGGCGACTGCGACCTGAACATCTGCGCCTATCACCCCTGCGAGAAACTAATGTTTGCCCTGGCGAAGCTGCTCAAGCAGCCCCTGCCGGAGACGGGTGTGTATAGCGCCTTCTGCAATTTCATAGAGGGGCAGGAAGAGTATCAGAATGCTTTCCGCTGGATACAGTCAAAATACCACTGGAAAATCAACGTGCTCTATGGAGGTATCTTCGAGGCATACCGCTTAGAGGTCAAGGACAGTGGTGCAGAGGAGTCGGGAAAGCGAATGGAAAAGGAACTGGATGAGGTTCCGTCGAAAGGCTGGTTTGAAAGCGATGGCGAGTATTACGCAAGATGCCGGAAATGGGCAGAAGAGAAGCCGGGCCGCAAATTGGAGAACGGGAAACCCATGCTGAAACATGGCGATGACTACATCACTCCCAAGCAGTATGAGAGGGAGATGGAGAAAATGACAGACCCCTCCACCGACGACATCCGGCACGCTGCCAATCAGATGCAAGATGCCCTCAACGATGACATCAAGAACAGGCTGAACCCCCGCAAGGCAGAGTTAGACAAGAAGATAACGCAAGTACAAGGCCAGAAGCGCAGCTGGCCCGACAACCCCGACAGGAAGTTCTTCGATAGGATGAGGGGCGAAGAGATAGAGTATATTGAGAAGAGCAATCCCGACATGTCGGAACGCCACAAAAAGGAATTGGCCTACCAGCGTCATCACGAAGATGGTGTCGTTGCCTTCGACGGCAAGTACATGAGGGAATATGACTTGACGCAAGAACAACAGAAGATAGAACAGGAAATTGCCGAACGCCAAGAAGAGATAGACAAGATGCGCGAGATGGCCGACAAAATAGACAAAGCATTCTGGAAGAGCGTCATACAATCGGGTATCTCTATTATGTTGGCAATAGGCAGCTGCTTCTGTCCGCTTCTCGCCATCGTCGACATCGCTTTGTCGGTCTATTTCTTTGCTGATGGCATTAATGAAGCTACAGTGGGCGACGCAGCACTCACTGGTGTGGGTATCGGTATGGACATCTTGGGATTGGTACCATACGTAGGAGGATTGTTCAAGGTGGGAGCCATAGCCACCAAGATGGGAAAGATAGCTGCTGCCAGTGCCAAGGCAGCAAAGGGCGGCTCGGCTGTTGTAGCCTTGAAACAATCGACCGAGCAATCCCTGAAATTAGGTGCCAAGGCAAAGGCACTCGGCGTGCTGAAAGACAAAATGATGCCCTACCTGAAGTACACTAAAGACGAAATAGTAAAAGGGTGGAAAGAGGGAACGCTTCGCCCCTTGATAACTGACCCCAAAAAACTCAAGAAAGGATGGGCCGAAGCGGGTGCGGGTGCAGCCAATAAGACTGAATACATTGCTACAAACGTTGTAACCGACACATGGACAAAATTCTGGGCAATAGGATATCAAGGGGGCTTGTGGCTAAAAGATGCCAAAGACTATGCAATGAATACCGTCGATGCCGATGACATGACGCTGCCCGAAGGCGACATCGATCTTAATGCCATGAGTAAGGAGCAGTTGGACGGCATGAAGAACGAAATTGCAGGCGTACTCGGCTGTGACCCCAACGACATTACCATGGACGACCTCTCTTCCTTCATCAACGACGACGACATGTCGAGCCTGCTGCTCAAGGCCAATCCCGACAAGGGCGTGCAAGAAGAGAAGAAGAGCTACACCAAGGACGAACTGCAGGACATCTACGCCAAGGCAGAGGAAGACAGCCAGTTCCAGGATCAGGAGATATCCCGCTTGGAGGAGGAATTGGAGAAGAAAGGCGGCAGCGACCCGTATATCGAAGCCCAACTGGCATCGGCCAAGCAGCAGAAGAAGGACGACGAGTTCCGTATGAATGCAGCCCAGACGGCCATGGAAAGCCAGCAGGTAATGGACGAGCACGAGCAAAAGGAGCAAGAATTCCAGGATGCCAAGCAGGCCATTGTGGAAAGCCGTTGGAAACAGCAAGACCTGGAAAACGAGCGCGACGAGAACCGCGAAAAGGCCAACAAGCTGAAGGAGCAGAGTACTGACGACGCATGGAACGGCGACATGGAAAGCAGCGACGAGAAATGGGCAAAGGGCAAGGATTACGATGCCATTGCCGACGACCTCAACATGCAAGCATACCAAGAAAAGAAACGGCGCGAAGGACTGGTGGCCGACATGCACGAAGCTGCCGAGGCTGCCCACGGCGACGAAGAGCGGTGGAACCAGTATGGCGCTGAGATCGACAACATGTATGCTATCGATGACCTCAACAACGGTCATGCCCCCAACAATGCTGCCCAGGAAGAGCGCGAGCGGAAGGAAGACAAGTACAACAAGTCGAAAGAGGCTGTGCAGGAGAGTCAACGCAAACAGGGCGATATTATCGACGAACGCGATGAAAACGGCAGAAAGGCAAGAGAACTCAGACAACAAGCCGTGGAGGCTGACTGGAATGGTGATACTGAAACGGCAGACGAGCTGACACGTCAAGCTAAAGAATATGAAGCTGCCGTCGACAAGAACAATGAACAACTGCAGAAGCAGAGGGAGGAACACGGGCGACTGGTGCAGCAGATGAAAGACGATTACAACGATGCCTATAACACCATACCTACCTCTGGCACTGCTGCCGACAGGTATCAGGCCACCATGCAACAACTCAACAAAGTTGACGAGCAGTTGAGAGGACTGGGCGAGCATTATGACCAGAGCGTCGATAACCTGGAGAGTGCACACAAGAAAGACAGAGAGATTCGTGACGAAGGCTACGACGACAATTCATGGGAAAGAAAGAGTTCATGGGTTAATATCACTCAAGCATCCGACGATAAGATTGACACAGGAAACAAGATTCGCGACGCCAAGAAGGAACGCGAGAAAATCGTGGAGCAAGCGAAGGCGGCCTATAGGGAGGCATACGGCGAAGAACCGCCTGCCGGCTATTTCGACTACGACACCTCACACACCGACAACAAACACCTTTAATACTAAGCAACACGCAGCATGACATACAACTATTCAGTCTTCAACTCCTGTTTCAAGAACTACAAGATAAAGGTCATCAAGGGCCGTCTCTACTATCCCGGCTGCGACGAGGAAGGACTCTACGTCGTAGCCAGCAAGACAGGCGACTGGGGCGAGGTAAAGGCATTCGTCGAGCTGAAGCCCGACCTGTGGCCCCTGCCCAACCGCATGGAGATGCGCTATCAGACAATCTGCGACGGCCAAATCTATAACATCGACACCCCGCTCGACGACAAGCGGGCAGAGGATCTGTGGGAGCAGCAGGTGACGGAGTTCCCGCTCTATCCCTTCATCAACGTCCTGGTGGGCACGGCTCCCCACGGCGGCATAGCGGTGTGGCTCTGCAGCCTGAAGAAGTCGGTGCTACTGCACTGGTTCCACGCCGAGAAGGCCATACTCACCGACATGGAGCGCAGTCTGTTTGCCTCAAAAGGTCCCGACTTCACTTTCTCGCTCACCCCTGAGGTGGTGGAAGAGAAGATGCGCCAGTACCGCTACCGCTATGTGGCGCTCGAGGAATACTTCGACCGCGAAAGCATGTGGTGGAACCAGTATGAAGACACCGACCCCTACTACGACGACCTAGAACTCGATGCCATTGAGGACAAGCGCACCGACGGCACCTTCAACTATCTGGGCGGACAGGAGCAGGAGAAGTATCACACGGCGGGAAAGCCAGAACGCATCACCGTGAAGTGGCGGGCAGGCTCGACAAACTATCTGGCACACTTCTGGATAGACGATGACGTGCTCACCGGATTCTTCAAAAGCTTCTACAAACCCGACCCCGACGGCAAGGCCGATCTGCTGATACGCCTCGACCCGGAGAAAAACGCCTACGGTCTGGCGCTGAAGGGCGACATGTACGACTACGAGTACTTCTTCCCACACGCCACCTACCAGCTCATGGTCTTCAAGGACGATACAGAGTGGTTCCGCAGCGATAACTTCGACAAGGCCGATGATGCCTGGCGCTGGTGACTCCTCCCCTCTTTCCATCATGCGCAAATCCAAGCAAATTTCACGTTTTTTCCCGAATTATCGTTTAGTTTCTTTGGCGGTATATCTTTTTATTTGTATTTTTGCAACCACATAACCAATTATTAACCCTTTAAAACCTATTCAAATTATGATTGATCTGAGCAAATTCAGTTTCTTATCCAAGGAAATCGAGTTCTTCATTGGCGTGAACTCCAGTACTCAAATCGTGGTGGCTACCAACCGCGGCATCGTTTGCCAGGGCACCAAAGAGCAGTGCATGAGCGACATCCGTGACTTTGTGACAAGATGCGCAGCAGGCACCATGCGCTTCAACGTGGGCAACAACGTCACAGGATATGTTCCCGGCATGCGCGCCGCTGCCGACGACGTGAAGCAGAACATCAAGAGCTACCTAATGATGATGGCCTCCTCGTGCCGCTGCAAGATTGAGGTGTATTCAGGCATGAACTCCGTGATGGCATAGGTGGCACACGGAAAGCCCTTCACGCGCGCGCGTTATATACGCGCGTGACTGCAAGGTGCTTGCACCACTTGCACCACGCTAAAACTGCATATTTATGCACAACAGCGCATAAATATGCAAAAAGGGAAGCCAAGAACGCCACAAAAACAGCATTTTGCCATAGGCATGTGACTTATAGAAATTTGGAGGCCGCTTTTTTCCAAAAGGGGCCTCCGTTTTTTCAAAAGTGGCCGCCGCAATTTCAAAAACAACTGCCACAAAATGCATAAACATTCATTTTCGGTAGCACAAGGCTGGTACAAGTGGGCATAGTGATGGCAACCATTCGTGCCAGAGTGGTGCAAGTGGTGCAAGCACCTGACGATCATGCGCGTGATAACGCGCGCGCGTAAAACACGCTTATTAGGTTCAGCAGGGTATTATGGTTGGAAAAACTTCATGTTTGCGTAAAAAAGAAAAAAAAATGGCATAAAAGTTGCACAATACAATTATTTGCTGTATCTTTGCAGCAAACTTGTAAGGACGTGACTGCTCACGCCCTACTTATGATGATGAAATGAATGAAAAATGAGCGAATATAGAACACAATAATAAACAAAAAAATAACAACAACTATGACAGATCAGGAATTTTATCAGGAAGAGTTTATCGTCATGCTCACCATCGACGGCACGTCGTACGACGAGATTGAGGTGAAGGTGACAGACCCTAACAAAACCATTCGTGACCAAATCGGCAGCATTGTGCAAGTGTTTGAACTGCCGAAGATGGACAATGGCGGCAATCCCATCCAGTACCTCTTGGGCAAACTGATGGACGGCGACGAAGAGCCGGTTATCCTGGAGTTTGAAGACGAGAACGGGCGTGAGATGTGCCTTGTCGACTACGACGTGCAGCCGCTCGACCACCTGCACCTCATCTCTGTGCCCATAGCCGGATAGACATGGGGCAAGCTGCGCTATCAGCTCAGCCTACCTACCAAAAGAAAAAGAATACATCAAACTTCAAACATTAAAAAGAACCATGAATCCCGCCATAAACAACTTTAGCCTGAAGGAGCTGAAGGGCCGCGACGCCCGTCTGTTCCAGGAGTGGAAAGAACTGGATTCGCTCTGCAGCAAGCGCAAGGCAGAGGCAGCCAACCCCATGAGACCCTCACTGTCGTACATCATACGCCGCAAGAATGCCGTGGGACTGCCCACAGAGTTCGAAATATGGTATCGGTGCAAGTGCATCGTAGGCGTAGAGGACACACAGCCGCCGCGCAAGCCCATCTTCGGCTATCTGCACAAGATGAGCATTGTGCTGCCCAACAACTACCCCTCGGCCGACGGTAATCCCGTGTTCACCTTCATCACCGACGTGTGGCATCCCAACATTCGCTACAGCGGCTCGTTCAAGGGCCATGTATGCCTCACCATCAAGGAGATGGGCGTGCTGGCAAGCATCAAGGACCTGGTGCTGCGAGTGGAGCGCTACCTGAAGTACCAGATGTATCACGCACAAAACACCTACCCCTATCCTGAGGACCAGACCGTGGCCGAGTGGGTGCGCGAGGAAGGCGAACCCAACGGATGGGTGAAGTACAGCCAGGACATGCCCGAGGAGCCAGCCCCCAAACCCAGACCTACTGAAACCGCCGGAGGCGAGCAACCCAAAAAGAAATTCTCACTGAGCATTTAACCCCATAAACACACAGAACGATGAAAAAACTGATATTACTTCCGCTTTTATGCCTTGCCGTGCTCACCGCATGGGCCGACGAGCAGAAAAAGGTGACCCTGAGCAACGATAACCCTAAAGAGGTCATCAACCTTTCGTATGCCAACATCTTCGTGTCGCTGCTCAACGGCGATGACGATCAGGGCCAGGTGCTCATTGAGATTGAGAACCTCGACGAGACGAAGATTCTGGCGCTCTTCCACAAGCCCTACACCGAGAAACAAGTGAAGAAGCTATCGCACAAGTTCCGCTACGACAAGCTGTTCGGCGGTACAAAGGGCAAGCGCATCATCGACCCCTATAACTTGGAGACCGGCAAGGACGTATACATTGAGCCGTCCATGAAATACAATGTGGCCGCCTTCAACGTCACTCCCGACAAGAACCTCATGGTGCACCTGCCCATCTACATAGCCAAGCCAAAGAAGGGCATCATCGAGAAACTCCTGGGCGGCGAGAAACTCATGCTCATGCGCAAGCAGCTCATTGAAATCGACGTGGAGGTATCGCTCAGGCCCTCGGCCGAATACACAGGCCTGCAGGGCGAGGTGGAAGCCTTGAAGCGTGAGGTGAAGAACACCGTGTTCTGCACCAGCAATAAGCACAAACAGAGCGTGGAGCAGCAACAGCAGCCCTACGTGCAGCGCATCAGCGCACTGAAGAAGAAGATTGACAATGCCATCAGCGCACACGGCTGGCAGCCCGGCGACAGCGGCTACACCCGCTACAACGCCCTGAAGACTGAACTCGACGGCATAGACCTGAACAAGCACTTAGGCACATGCTCGCAGCACCGTGTGCCAATACACGATGACAGTCACTCGTGCAACTACTGCAACCTCACACTGCAGCAGATTTACCACAGGCTTGACGACCTGTACAAAAAGATATACACCAGCAGCGACCGCGCCGCCACAAAGGCCAGCGTGATAGGTCAGGTGAACGCCCTCTACACTTGTTGCACTGCCACCAACTGCGCCAAGCACAAGGCAGCATGGGCCAGAGGCGGCAACGGATACAAGAGCAAGATTACTGAACGCTACAACCGTATACAAGGACTATGATGAACCGATGGCTTACACCTATTGCAGCGTTGCTGCTCTGCACCATGTGGAGCACACTGGGCCACGCCAAGGACGTGAAAGACACGATCGACTCACCCTCTGGCGACAGGGTCATCCTGGACTATAGCGTCAGCAGCAGTGGTGGCAAGGTAACCATCGTGTTCAACAACGTGCAGAAGAAACTCAGCTCAGCCAACCAGCGCAAGTACAAGAAGCTGGACGAGGTGGCTGTGGTAGTGTTCGACCGCGTGGGCACCTACAACGACACTAAGTTCGACGGCATGCAGCCCACGTCGTTCATCGTGCCAAACGGAGTACAATACACCCCAACAAGCGACGGATTCTACCTGCTGCAGGACACACCCACCATGCAGTTCACATGCAGTGGCGAGAACACGCTGTCAGTGCCCATCTATTTGGCACACTATGAGAAGAAACGCCACTACAAGCTGTTCAGCCTCTTAGGCGAGATGCCCATCCGACTGAAAGCTTCAGGCGGAGGCGGCGGCAGGACTCAACGCGGAGGTGCTAGTGCACGCACGGGCGGCGGTGGCGGCGACGACCATGCTGCCAATGCCGACGACATCATAGTGAGCGAGGAACTGACCGAAGAGGGACTCACACCTACCGACGAAGCCTTGATAACCATGGCCAACGTGAGAAACACGCTTGAAGGCGTGACAAAGCTGCCCTTCCCCGAAGACCTCGTCTTCCAAGCCAATCACCTGCGCGAGCTGCGCAGCAAAATCTCAGACATGGAGGTGCTGCAGGAGATAACCTCTACACTGGCCGCCTACGACAAGAAGAAGGCCGACCTCGAAGAGAGTGAAACTGCGGAGAAGGAGAAAAAAGAAAAGGAAAAAGAGAAAGAGGCAGAAGAGAAAATTGCTAAACAGAAAGCTGAACAGGACTCTATTCAGGCTGTAAAAGAGCAGAAGGCATCTGACGAGAAAAAGGGCATGATGTGGCTCATAGGCGGCGTGGCCGGCGTGGGCATGCTCCTAATGTTTGGCAAACAGATATTCCAGACCATCAAGAACAACAAGATGCAGCGCATGATGATGGACAACCTCAACAAAGTGCAGCAGCAGGCTCTGAACCAGGTGAAGATACCTGGCATGGAGAACAATCCCTTAGGTCAGGAAATCAATATGCAGATAAAGCGTGAGGCACAGAAGAAAATGACCGCCGAAGGCAATGCTGCCAAGGAGAAACTGGCTGCCATGCGCCAAGGAATGGGCGGTGGCGCCGGAGCACCCGGAGCAGCAGGGGCTCCCGGAATGCCCGGAGCAGCTGGAATGCCTGGCATGCAAGGAATGCAGGGAATGCCCGGAATGCAGGGAATGCCTGGAGCAGCCGGAATGCCTGGCATGCAAGGAATGCCCGGAATGCAGGGAATGCCCGGAGCAGCAGGAATGCCTGGCATGCAAGGAATGCAGGGAATGCCCGGAATGCAGGGAATGCCCGGAGCAGCAGGAATGCCTGGTGCAGCAGGAGCAGCCGCTACTGGAGCTACTGGGGCTGCTGCGCCCACCACTCCCGGCAAGCGCCCACTACGCAAAGCCAGCGAGGTGAGAGCCGCTGCAGGTGTCAACCCCAACGGCTCCGGCATCGAACTGACAGTCAAGCCGCAGAAGCAGTCGCTCAACGATGCCATACCTGCCAAGTATAAACGCTGGCGCAAACCGGGAACACCCGGTGCTGGCGGCAGTTCTAAATGATAAGTTATAAAAAATACTCACAATTTAATACCCTATGAGAAAGATTCAAGCATTCGCACTGTTCATAGCGCTGCTCTTAGTTCCGGCTATGCAACCATGGGCACTGGCTGCCAAAAGGCCAAAAGCCCAACCTGAGGTGCAGGCAAAGCCAGACATCAAGGTGGCATTCCAACAGAAACTGCAGAAAGACGCCTTCTTCTCTGACCTTCATCAAGATGCGCTCATCAGTGAGATAGACCAGTATATTGATGATCTGCTCAACCGCAAGGACAAGGCCGACTACATTCAGAAAAACAACCTGAAGGAGAAAGTGCAGGAATGGCAGGCGTTACTGCAAGAGCAGAAAGAAAAGAAAGAGACGCTCATTCAAGGTACGCTGGACGAATATCCCGAACTCGACACTGACAAGAAAGTGGAGAGCCGCCAGTTTATGGCAGATGAGTTAGACAAAAAGCTGACAAAGCTTGAGAACAAGCTGAAGAGCCTTTCCAACGAGCTGGAGACGAAAGATAGCGGTTCATTAGAACTGCCGTGGAAGCTCATCGGCATAGCCGTGGGCGCCCTGCTGCTGCTCATCATCATCATCGCCATCGCGAGCAAGAGCAAGAAGAAGGGAAAACCCACCACCTACACCCCACGCCCTGCAAACAAGCAGCGCGGCAACAGCGGATACCACGGACCCGCAACCAACTTAAGCGGTCAGCAGGTATCGTCCGACGGAAACATTGTGGTGCGCCGAAAGACTGCTACCATCCTGAAGAAGCAGAGCTTGGAGGATGTCATCGACAATCCCAACTACCTGAAGGTGGATGCCATTGACTTCACCTATGAGAGCGCCGTGCGCCGCATGTACATCAAGAACCAGTGCATCATTGATATATATAATATGTACGCGGAAGACCTGCGCAACCCCGAAAGCCCGAAGGAAGACGGCTGCATGGTGCTGGGCCGCTGGGTACACGACACTGAGAGCAATGAGTACTATGTGTCGCTCGAACAGATAGTGATGCCTGGCGACGACGCAGTGTTCGAGGAGTATGCCCTGAACTTCGGCGGCAAGATAAAGCTGAAGGTGCTGGAGGAACTGCGCAAACTGCGCCGCGAAACAAACCTGCAGTACGACCTCACCTGCTGGGTACACTCACACCCAGGCCTAGGCGTGTTCTTCAGCAATAGCGACACCTCAGTGCAGGATCAGCTAAAGCACCCCACACACCCCAACTTCCTCACCGCACTCGTAGTAGACATCCTGACACCTATGCAGGACATAGGCGTGTTCACCTACCGCCGCGATGCCACCATCAACTCTAAGCAGGACCTGAAGAAGATGTACTCGCTCATAGAGTGGCACCAGTGGGCACAGGAGAGCCTGAAGAATGCTGTACAGCGCCCCGTGGCAGGCGAGAAGCCGAAGGAGCTGGACCCCACGAAGTACTTCGACACTCTGAATAAGGCCGAAGAGCACAACGGGCAGTGCTACAGCGTTCAGCTGAGCAAGGAGGTCATCGTTGACATCTGCATGGACCTGAGCACCGAGGGCGACGACGTGCTAGCCATGCTCCACGGCTATGCCACACAGGACGGCCAGAACACCATCTACGTGGCAGAGAAGGTAAGCGACAACGACAGTGAGCCAAAGCTCAGTCTCACAGGATGCTTCGTAGCTGCGCCACACTGCAGCATACCCACCGTACGCAAGGCCGTGGTCAATTATCTCGACCGCATACACTTCGTGCTAGTCTACACACCCAACGACAGTCTGCTCACCACCATCCCCATAGTGGACGGCGACCTGGTGGTGGAAGAGCAATACCACGGCGAACTGAGAATGGAAGTCTTAAAAACATGGATTAAACAAAACAGATCATGAAGAAGATACTTATGGCATGTGCCATGCTGGCAGGCATGGCACAAGTGAGCGCGCAGGACGTGAAAGGAATTGAGTTCTGCGACAAGAAATATGAATTTGCCGAGGGTAAGGACAGCATCACACTGTTCCTGAAGGTGCTCGACAGCGACGGCAAGTCGTGCGAGGACGTTACTACTGCCAACCTGGAGAAATACCTGGTGATGTATGAGGACAAGAGCCCCATCTCACCCGACCGCTGCACCATTAGCGCCCTGAGTTCGGGCCAGCGTATTCCTGCTAACCTCACCTTCTCTGTGCTCGTTGACCTGAGCATTCCCGAAGAGGGCAAGGGGCAGATATACGATGCCGTGGGACAGTTGGTGCAGAGCGCCCCTGACAGTTGTGTCTTCCTGTCGTTCTTCGGCGACGAGGTGACGCCCACGCAGTTAGTGACGAAGAAGAATTTCAAGACCTTCAAGGATCAGTTCCACAAGCACTCCGAAGCCAAGTACTTCTATGGTGCACTCTACTCGAAGCTGGCAGAGTTTGCTTCTGATCCCGCAGAGTTTGAGGACTCTGTACGCACAGAGAGCGGCTACAGCCGCAATGCCACCGTGGCTTCACGCGCCAAGGCTGCCAAGGACAAGAACCTGCTCTTCATTTTCACTGAGGGCAACATTCGCCCGGCCGACGAGTTCATCACCTTTGCAGAGGTGGCCGACTATCAGACGAATGCCTCACACTTGGTACCTAAGGTGTATGCTTTCTACTACACGGGTGAGGGTGTGGACGAGAACGTAGAGCTGACGCTCGACGCCGTGTCGACGCCGCGCGACAATGAAGGAACACCCATTGCCGACCGCCAAGGCTCTTACAAGCCCTCTGAGGACCTGAGCAGCGTGCTCACCGACTTCAAACAGGTGGTGAAAGACGCCATGTACGACTTCGCCTACACCTACCGTGCCACAAAAGACAGGAGCTACATCGGCGTGGTGAACTACAGCGCCGAGTGGAAAGGCATGGAAGCAGGAAGTGCCGACTACACCATCGGCAGCGTGGAGACTCCCTGGCCTATCAAGGAACAGACAGCAGCCGCCACAGCCACAAAGTTCCTCGTGGCACTGCTCATCGCACTGCTCACCTTTGCATTCTTCTTCCTTATCATGAAGGTGCTCGTGCCCTTCATCAAGTCGAAGAGGTTCGGCATGAAATACTACACTAAGTATGTGCCGGAAGAGGGAATATCGCGCCGCATCTGCACCTACTGCCGACAGAACATTGAGCCGGGACAGCTGGTGGTGTCGAAGTGTAAGCACATCATGCACGTGGCATGCTGGCAGCAGAACGGTTACAAGTGCGTGGAATACGGACAGAACTGTAAGGACGGCATACAGGAGCACGTGGAGTGGAAGCAGATGTTCTCGAAGGCTTCGCTGCGCGACACCTACCAGACGCTGGCCGGCATACTGGCAGCACTGGTGAGCTGGATCATCTTCGAACTGACCGGACGCGGAAGCATGTTCCACAGCGTGGGCGAAGGCATTGCCAAGGCATTCTTCACCAACGAGGAGCAGAAGATGAATCTCATGGACGACTGCACCAACAAGGTGTCAGCCTTCCTCGCCATCGGTCTGCTGCTGGGCTTCTTCCTCTCGTTAGTGTTCCGCTACTTCGACGAATACCGCAAGAAAGATGCAGGTGTATATCTGAAGATTTTCGGCTTGTCGCTACTCACAGGCATCATCGGCATGGCAGCCATGGCCGTAGGCGGCATTATATTCTGCGTGCTGCTCAATTCCATCGGCACCACTTACATACCCTGGTACTGTTCGCTGCCCGCCTATATCCTCTTCGCCGTGTGCGTACCACTGAGCCTCACCATCAAGTCGTCCATACCTCTGAAGAGCGCATTGATAGGCGGCCTCATCGCAGCTGCCATCGGTTTCGTTGTGCTCATCAGCGGCTCTATAGGCAACATTGGCTGGCTGAACATGCTGATTGACTTCATCATCTTCGGCGGCGGCCTGGGTGCATCGCTCGTCACTGTACGTATGCTGGCAGAGCGCTACTTCCTCATCATCAAGAATGGTGTGAAGGCTGGCCAGAAGATACCTATCCACAAGTGGATGAACGCCACCGGCGGTGGCAACAAGGTGACCATCGGTGCTACCGGCGACTGCGAGGTGCAGATGAACTGGGAGAAGAGCAACAAGGTGGCAAAGGAGCACGTGCAGCTGTACATCGACCCGGTGAAGACACTGCCCATGTTGAAAGCACTGGCTACAGGCGTGCTCTACAATATGCGCACCGAGCTGCCCGTGAGCAAGAGCACCGTGCTCACCAACGGCGACACCTTCAAGATTGGCGACACCATCTTCGAATACGTGGAACAATAAGCATGATAGCCTCTGGGGCATGCAATAGCCTCAGAGGTTCCATTAGCCTCAGCGGCACTCAGTAGTACCAGAGACCCTATTAGACCCGAGGATCCCATTAACCTAAAAGAAGACAATGGAAAAACAACAATATGAATGGGGAGAGGGCGTGTTTACGCTCCTCTCCTGGTTCAAGAAAGAACGCGTGAAGCAGGCGCGCGTACTCGTGGCCGGTGCAGGCGCACTGGGCAACGAGGTAGTGAAGAACCTGGCACTCTTTGGCGTGGGCCATATCTACGTGGCCGACTTCGACCGCATAGAGCTGTCAAACCTCACACGCTCCATTCTCTTTCGTGAGGAGGATGCCTATAGCCATGCTTACAAAGCAGACATAGTGGCCAAGCGAGCACGCGAAATCAACCCTCAGATAGAGGTGACACCCATTGTGGGCAACCTCTTCTCAGAGGTGGGCTTCGGCCTCTACCGCTCTGTCGATGTCATCATAGGCTGTTTGGACAGCCGCCTGGCACGCTATCTGCTGAACCGCATGGCCTTGCGAGCCGGCAAGAGCTGGATAGACGGCAGCATAGAGAACCTCACCGGCGTAGTGAAGGTATACAGCCCCGGCATCAGCTGCTATGAGTGCGGACTCTCGCGCGACGAGTTCAACAACATCATGCTGCGCACTGGATGCGCTGATGTGGTGCGCACACAGACAGAACACGGCCGCATAGCCACCACACCCATCAGTGCAAGCATAGTAGGAGCACTGCAGGTGCAGGAGGCCATGAAGATTATCCACAAGGATGAGGCCAAACAAACACAGGAGGAGCAGAACACACAGGAGGCACAGCAGCCTCAAGAGGCTCCAAAGCCCCTCATCCAACTGGTGAAGCCCATCGACGCCATCAAGCCAGTACAGGCCCTGAAGCCTGCAGCACCGTTCAAGACCCTGGAGGGAAAGATGTTGCGCTACGAGGGTATGACTTGCGCCACCAGCATCTACCGCATCGCTTCATGGAAGGCCAACTGCCCTGCGCATGAACAATGGGAAAACATCATAGAGTGCAAGGACCTGTCGGCCAACATGACTGTGGGCGATGTGCTGCAGAAGCTGAGGGAACTGCTCGGCACTGAGACGGTGGAGATAAACATGGTGAACAACAAGTTCATCGACGTCATTGTGTCTGACCGTCCTGAAAAGGAGTTCCAGGTGATGATACCAGAATCGAAGCTCGACGACTATATCAAACAGGATGCAGAGCTGCGCCAGCTGAGCTACCGCACGCTCATACACAAGCATTTCTTCGAAAACATCGACGACCGCTTCCCCTATCAGCAGCTCACCCTTCAGCAGATAGGCATCCCAGCCTACGATGTGCTGATGGTGTCGACCGACCAAGGCGTAAGCTACGTTGAGCTGAGCGCCGATGCCTTCTAACTGAGCTTTGACCATTGCGTTGAAACTTCAGACTATAAACCTCAAACCTAAGAAAAGACATTGAACACGCCGCAATTACTTCCGGAGGATATCAACGTTGAACTGCTGCTGACCTACTTCCCCGAAGGGGAGTGCAAGGTGGCACTGAAGGGTTTGCACAAGCGCAACACCTATAATGATGTCATCGACACAGAGATGCTGGCCGATGGCACCATGCACATTACCGTGGGGCGCAACAGCATCTACAACTCGCTGCCCGAATACATGTTCCACCCCATCGACCGTTTCGACAACCTGCCGAAGTATGAAGAGAAAGAGCGCTTTCAGGAAGAGGTGGATAAGCAGGAGGAAGAGATAAAGAAAGCCTATGCCTTTTTTGCCCCTATCGACGTACTGCTGCTGAAACTGTGCAAGGACGTGCGCCAGAGCATAGAGCCGCTGGGGTCTGAGAATGTGGTGATGCAGAGGATTATTGGCGACAGCCTGACCGAGGAGCAGCGCGAGAACCGCTTTGTCAGGCAGCTCATACCCTTCCTGCCTAACTGCAAGATGATACGCGGCAACCGCACCCTGATTTCCCTCATGCTTCGCAAGATATTCATGGAAGAGGGCATGACCTTGAAATGGAAGAGCGAGAACCAGCTGTTCACCGACGAGGAGCCTCACTATGAAGAGAGCCTCGGCATGACGCTGGGCGAAGGCTATGTGGGCAATCGCTACTATGAACAGGTGAGCCGTTTCGACATACACTACTGGTCGGACGACGAGTGTGGAAAGGACTTCCTGAAACTCATCGATGAAGTGGAGGTGCTGCGCGTCTTTGTAAAGGACTACTTCCTCGCCGTGGAAGACGACATCTCATTCGACATCAGTCACGACGAGCCGCCGCTGCGCCTTTCGGACGAGGTGATCTACAACTATCTGAACTATAATACAAATATATAAACTACTAATTGATATGCCAAAGAAAATTAGTTGGAAAAAAGGCATGCGCCTCACCGACGAGGTCATGCTGGCATCAGATGCCTGCACTGCCGATTATGTGAATCAGGCGCTGATGCTGGCAGCAGGAGGACGCTTCGGACTCTTCCCCTCTACACGTCCCTTCATGATACAACTCAGCATCAACAAGGGATTCATCGAGGTGGAGGCCATCAACTGCCTGGCCATTACGCGAGGTGGAGTCATCATCGACGCTCAGTTCGACACACGCTTCAACAACACCATTGACGGCAGGGTGCAGATACCCAACGACAGCGACGAAAGGGAGTTCATACTCACCATCAATGCCCGTCCCGACGACTGGAAAGAGACGTCCGACGGCTATATGGAGCAGAACTACTCCTTTGCGCTGGTGAGTACCAAGACAGGAATATCAGACTATGCCATGCCCGTGTCGCGCATCATTTATGAAGACGGATGGCGCGAGGACAACACGAAGTTCGTGCCGCCCTGCCTCTGCATCACTGCACACCCGAAGTTTGAGGAGCTGCACACACAGTTCCTGCAACTCCTGCGCAACATCGACGAGACGACGAGCCAGCAGCTGGATACAGGAGCACGCACTGCTATCACCATCTACTGGCCTGTGGTGAAGCAGATGCTCATCAAGGCAGGCACAGAGCACGACGTGATGACGCCACAGGAACTCATGGCATGCGTGCAGCGCGTGGTGGGAAGCTTTGTCTTAGCGTGCGATGTGGACGACTTGCTGGAGCTGGCCGAAGCCAACACCTTCCGCAACTACTCCGTCACGCCCTACAGTTACCGCATAGCCTACCTGCGCATCAAGCAGGGACTAGGCATGGTATACGCCATCGGCGAGAAGGTGGAGAAACTGAACCTCATCAAGCGTGTGGAGCCACAAAAGCCAGACCCACCAAAGCCAGATCCTGAGCCAGAACCCAAGAAACCAGAACCGAAAAAGCCAGAACCACAATTCGACCCGCGCCGTATTTGGGACGGTAAACGCATATGAGTTTCATCAGCACTCCCCTCAGCTACATCGAGCCTTCGTTGCGCTTAGTGCGCGACATACCCGACCACATCACCAAGCTCGACAACCTGGTGGAGCTGGTTGTGTTCACACCACGCGGCAGCTTTGCCGCCGACCCCGACTTCGGTTTTGAATACTGGAACCACGAGTTTTCCAACGTTCATTACCGCGAGTTCAACGTCAACCAGACAGGACAGGTGACGTCGGGACTCCACAACGAGATAACCAAGAAAGAGTGCGAGGACAGCATACGCCAGAGTTTAGCCACCTATGAACCCATGCTGAAGAATGTCAATGTGTCCATCGTACTCGACTCAGCCGAGGGAAAGAAGGGACACAGCAGAAAGGCCCCCTCAAAATACGAGTTGAATGTGGTGGTAGAGGGCAGCCTCGATGACGGCTTAGGCACACGACGTCCCTACCGCAAGATAGTGAAGTTCCTGGTGGAGCCTACCGTGAAAAGGTATAATGGTTAGAAGTGAGGAGTTGTAGGTTCAAACTTCAAATCTAAAAACATAATCTCATATCAAAAGAGATGGATGTAGAACTACAGAAAAGAATTAACGACGCTGTCGTTGCGCTAAGCCAGATGTCGGCCCAGCCTATCGACTTCGCACAAATGGACCCTGTGACGAAGATGATGCTGGTGGCCTTAGTCAGCGAGTCGCAAAAGGTACAAGACTATGCCGACAGCGCCAGCGAGCGCATAGTAGAGCGTTTCTGCACCGACTTCATCCCACGCCAGAAGGTGGGGGCCATGCCGGCTGTGTGCCTGTTGCGTCCGGAGCTGAAACCGCGCAGCGAGTCCTACCCTGTGACCGTGGGTTCGGGAGCAGAGTTCTCGTATAAGAATCCCAAGGATGACGGAACGCTCAACTACATACCCATATTCAACACCCTGATGCTGCCGAACTCCGGCATGTATCTGCTCAACTACCGCTACCTGAAGCTGGATAACAGCCGCATAGACATCAGCATGGAGAAGAGAAACCAGGCGTGGGTGGGCATCAAGACAAAGACGGAGGTAAACAACATGAAGGGACTCTCCATGCTTATCAAAGGCACGGGGGGCATGATGCCCGAGCACGTGGTCATGGGCATCACAGGACAGGAGCTGGACTTCTCGTCCACCCTGGAAATGGAGAACATTGAAATGGCGGAGCCATTCGACGCACAACAGTCATCGGCCACCTTCTTCTCTATCATAGAGAGCTGGAAGGAGAGTCTGCTCAACATTGCCGACGGCATACTCCTCTATATTACCGACGACACCACCGACCGCGACCTCTTCAAGCCCCGCCAGTTCCCAAAGATGTTCCAGCAGTGGCTCGAAAGCGAGGTACTCGACTGCTTCGACTCCAACACCATCTGGATGCGCCTCGACTTTCCTGAAGGGTATGTGGTGCCCGACGACTTCAGTGTGGAGCTGGGCGTGCTGCCCGTCACCAACATCGACGTGTGCTCGCTCATGCTCACCCAGGCACAGCCCATCGCCAAGCTTGAAGGCCCGGAGAACTCCTTCTTCCTGCGCGTCCTGGAAACCAGCACAACCTCACACCAGCAAGGCTTCAACATGACAGCCGACGAAATCATCATACGCGACTTCGATGCTGTGTGCTATAACAATGGCAACCTCTATCGCGACGTGCGCAACCTCTACAACCGCTTCATCGACGACTACTACGCCTTCATAGAGTACAACGGCATCAAGGACGGTGAGGTGCTTAAGCAACTGCGTGAGACCATCAACCGCTTGGGCAAGAGCGTGGGACAGCAAAACGAGAAGTTCAAGTTCGACAGCGGCACCTACGCTATGAAGAACATGAACCAGTATCCTCCCACCTCATCGACGCGCGTCAGCTTCATCACCACCATGGGTCGCATAGGCAACTCACCGCGTGTGGGCGAGAAGATGGAGAACAAACGCGAGCCGGCACTCGAACAGGAGGCATACGTCATCGTCTCTGCCATGGGAGGCACCGACAAGGCCACCGCCGACGAGCGCTACGAGCAGCTGCGCTACTACTCACTGACCAACGACCGCCTCTACACCCGCATGGACATCGACGCCTTCCTTCGCAAGGAACTGCTGGCAGAGTTCGGCAAAGAGGAGTTCCGCCGCATCTTCGTGAAGATGAGCATTGAAGGTGCTGCCGGAGGCGACAAGCTGCAGAGAGGCCTCTACATCAACATTGAGTTCAAAGACCGCAAGAACTATGAGCATGCATGCGGCATGTCGCTGTCCAATCTTCTGGAGCAGCGCATACGCAACCGCTCGTGCATAGCCATGCCCATCATCATTACCTTGAAGAACCTGGAGGAAGACTAACTAGTTAAGCATTGACTATGGAGTATTACTACAATTTTGGAGAAAAGACTCAGAAAAGCGATGAGATACGCCGATTTCAGGAACGCTTAAACAAAATACGCACAGCGCTCCACGGCAACTGGGACTACTTAGAACCCAATGGCGTGTTCGACCAAAACACCTACCGGGCGGTGCAGCAGTTCCAAATGTTTGCGGGCATCATGAAGACTGGCAACCTTGACATGGCTACACAGACTGCCATAGATGTACAATACCATATCAGTCTGACGGTTAACTTCAATAGTGCCAGCGTTATTGGCCAATATGTACATGGCAGTAACCCTGCTGCCGACCGTTCCATCGTCAGACCTCCGTATGCTGCTACAGGTACCCTTACTTATACCGCCACTTCATTCCCAGATAGTTACGACATTCCCTCCGAGAAGACATTCTTCGAGAGGGTGAAAGACATGTGGAATGGTATTGCAGCCGACCTTGATGCTATCATTGGTGGCTTGAAATACACTCCGCTGAAGAATGCCGGACCATATATTGTGGAAAAGGTGAAAGTGCTCTTGCCAAAGTTCACCCAATTCTGCAAGAAAGTAGCAGAGATGTTTTCAAAGCTGAAAAATGCTGTTGCCGAAACGGGGAAGAGTATTGTGAACGGAATAAAGGGTTACGGGGCAAAGATAATGAAAGGCTTCGAGGCTAATCCTGCCGGTCAAGTGGAAAAACTCTCCAAGTTTGCAAAGGCAAAAGGCGTAATCAAGGGATTTGCCAAGAGAAATGCAGTGGGTATCGTCCTGGCGGGTATTCCTATGGTTTATCATCTTGTCAAGTGGATTATTGCCAGCCAGGCAGATAAGGAAAAGTGCAAGAAGGAGTTCTTTGACAGCTTCAAGGCTTTCATCGGCGCACTCATCGTGATGATACTCATTGAGCTTGGAGCCGCTATCGTAGTGGCAGGTGCCGCTCTGGCGGGTGTATCCCTATCCTTCACTGCCGTTGCGGCAGTCATAGGCTTGTGTGTGGCCGTAGCCGACATCTTGGCCATGCATTTCACCAACATGGGATTAGGTGACATGGTGATGGTGAAACTCGGTGAAGTGGGCGACTTTATCGGTGACAAGGCAACACAGTTTGGCAACTTCGTCATCGACACTACCGCAGCTGTGGGAAAAACCATATCAGACACTGCAACAGCAGTGGGAAAAGGCATATCAGACACTGCTACAGCAGTGGGGAAAAGCATATCAGATACCTTCGACAGTGCCTCACAGGCGCTCTACAACACTTTCAGTGCCCCGGCACTGCTGGCAGCACATTTTGGATGGTAGCCATGGCTCTACTGCCACTACTACTAACTTATAAAAACCTACGACTATGGCTGAGTATAGCTATGCCCCGGGATATTCGCAACGAAAGGAGGGCGTACAACTCTTTCAAGGGAAACTGAACGATATACGTAGCAGTTATCATGGCGGTTGGGACTCCCTGACTGTTGACGGCTCTTACGGTAAGGACACCGAGAATGCGGTAAGAGAGTTCCAGAAATCTGCAGGATTGTCGCCCACAGGAGTCTTGGACAACCGTACCATGGAGTCGCTCAATACCTTTTGTAGGGATAGGGAACTAGCAAGCAGGCGCGGCTGCTATCCTGGGCAGCTCACTTTCACTGCTCCTCTTTCTCCTAATCAGTATGGCAATTACAATAACTATAATCCTAATCAATACCGCTATGAGGTACATAACATTCTTATAGAGGAAGCTCTTTGGCCAGCATGCAAGTGGTTTTGGGGAAGGACAAAAGAAGCGTGGAGTGGCATTCTTGCCGATTTCGCCACTTTTATTATGGAATTGCCTAAATTGCCAATGGGAAAGTATGCAATAGCGGTGTTGAAGTTCCTCGATGGCTTGCGTCCTAAGTTTATTAATGCTCTTAATAATATACTGCCCACTATAAAGAGCATTCCTAAAAACGTAAACAATGCATACAATGCAGTAAAGGCAGCAATGAGCGGTCTTAAGGGGGAAGCAGCTAAATATATAAAGGCTTTCTTTAGCTCGAAATCGTGGACAGGAATGAAGAATGCCTTAAAAACCAAAAAACTGTCAACAGGTAATTGGATTGGTATTGCTTTTGCAATCCTTCCTTTTGTTATAAGCCTGATAAGATATCCTTTTGTAGAAGAATCTGAAAAGGATAAAAGTTGGAAAGAACTTGTTGATAGTTTTAATGGAGCTATTGGTGGCATCATTGTTATTATTGTAACCGAATTGATTGCAGCAGGCATTGTAGCAGGTCTTGGACTGGCAGCGAGTTCGGTTCCCGCTGTATTAATTGCAGCCGTTGTGGCTATCGTCATTGGAATTGCCGACATTGTTATTTCTTGCATTTTCGGTCACGGAATAGGAGATTATGTTGGCGCTGCAGTAGTAGGGATTACAAAATGGGTAATTGATGCTAATGTTACAATCTATACTTATTTAGGCAAGAAAGCCTATCAAGGTACAGTTTGGGCTGGCACCAAGGCCTATGAAGGCGCGGTATGGGCTGGTGAAAAAGCCTATCAGGGTGCTGTTTGGACGGGTAATAAAGTCTATCAAGGTGCTACTTATATAAGAGATGTGGCATCTGAAGCGATTACCAGTGCCAACGATGCCATCTCTAATGCCTCCGCTTATGCGTCAGACGCGATTGACAGTGCACTAAACGATATGTCCCGTTCGTTTGACAGCCTCTGTAGTGCAATAGAGCTACCAGATTGGTTGGATTTCTAAGCATGTCCTTTATAAAAAAACTAAAAAACATACGCAGTTTTTTGCAAAAGCCAAATATTCATAGTATCTTTGCACTTTCATAACTCAAGCAACAGACAAGAAAGAGACGTAATGAACAACCATAGAATGACGAGAAGGCTTTTCGCCTGCATGCTGACAGCTGTGCTGTTGGCATGCAGTTTGCAGGCCGGCGCACAGTCGGCCAGTGACATTTTAGCATACATAGAGAAATACAAGGGCATCGCCCTCGACCAGGAACGCCGCCACGGCATCCCCGCCACCATCACCTTGGCCCAAGGTATCTTGGAGAGCGGTGCCGGCAGAAGCGGACTGACGCGCAACTCCAACAACCACTTCGGTGTGAAGGCCCTCGGTGGCTGGAGCGGCAGTGTGTACAAGGCATGGGACGACGAGCCACAGAAAAGCTCGTTCCGTGTCTACGCATCGGCAGCCGAATCGTTCGAGGACCACTCGAAGGTGCTGCTGGCCCCCCGCTATCGCTCACTCTTCACCAAGAGCAAATACGACTATCGCGGCTGGGCTATCGGCCTGCAGAAGTGCGGCTACGCCACGGCTAAGAACTACGCCGTGGCCCTCATCGGATTCATCGACACCTACAAAATCTATGCCGTCAACGGCGGCGTGAAGCTGCGTCCTGGCAAGACGGTGGTTCTCAGGCAGACTGCTGGCGCGGCAGAACCCACTTTCGATGCCGACTGCCAGATGGACGAGGACGAGCAGAGCGAAGAGGAGCAGACCGTGAAGGCTGCCGTTACCCGCTATGTGGTGGACATCAACGACGTGGCCTGCACCATTCTCTACCCCGGCACCACCCTCTCTACCATCGCCATGCAGTATGACATTCCAAAAGACCAACTGCTCGAATACAACGAGGTAGTGGTGGAGGAAGACCTGCACGAGGGCGACATCATCTTCCTCACCAAGAAGAAGAAGAAGTTTACGGGGCCGAAAGACTTCTACACCGTGCGCGAGGGTGACACACTCTACGGTGTGTCGCAGCAATTCGGCATCAAGGTGGCTAACCTTGCCAAGATGAACCATCGCGACGTGGGCGACAAACTCTATCCCGGCGACAAGCTGCGACTGAAGTAAGCATAATCAGTGAATAGTAAACAACTATTATATATACATATCAAAACAACAAATCTCAAATATCACACCAATAGATGTTAGACATTGAACTTTTCGCCGCAAGTGGCAAGCCATTCGACAACAAATACAAGATGATACGCCCGCTGAGCACCAGCGGTGGCACTGCTGACGTATGGCTGGCACTTGACCTCAACACCGTGTCAGATCCCAACAGCATTGGCGACCTCAGCAAGATGACCGACGAGGAGATAGACAAGCTGGGCCTCATTGTGGCCATCAAGGTATACCGCCCGCAGAATGCACTCGACATTGAGGGCGAACAGCAGTTCCGCGACGAATACATGATTGTGTTCAACTGCCACCACACCAACCTGATACACCCCACACATTTCTCCATCTACAAGGAAGTGCCCTATCTGGTGCTGCCCTACTGCAAACAGGGCTCGTCAGAACGCATGATGGGCAAGCTCACCGATGCCGACAGCCTGTGGAAGTTCATTGGCGACACGGCTGGCGGCCTGGCCTATCTGCACGCGCTCACACCGCCCATCGTCCATCAGGACATCAAGCCGGGCAACGTGCTCATCGACGACAACGGCAACTATTCCATTACCGACTTCGGCATCAGTGCCAAGTCGGGCTCCAGTGGTCGCAACACCGAGGAGGAAGAGGAGCGAAGCGGCACCATGGCCTATATGTCGCCCGAGCGCTATCACGAAGGCACCGAGCCAAGCACTGCCGGCGACGTCTGGGCCTTCGGCGCCATGCTCTACGAGATGATTACCTGCAACGTGCCCTTCGGTGAGGAGGGCGGCTGGGCACAGGTAGAGCATCCCGACGCCATGCCTGCCATGCCACAGGGCATGGCCCCCGAGATACAGCGCCTCATCACCGCATGCCTTGACCCCGACCCGGAGAAACGCCCCACGGCAGAATACATCAGCCGCGCAGCAGAGGCACGACAGTTCCCCGTGAAGCCCAAGAAAACCGGGCTCATCATCGGTATCAGCGTGCTGGTGGCACTGCTCATTGGCGGTGCGCTGACTTTCTTCCTGAAGGATAATGAGCCACAAATCATCACCATCGAGGAAGAGGTGACACCGCCCGAGGTGGTGTATGAAAGAGCCATCGCCCTGCTTAACAGCACCATACCAGACAGTGTGAAGGTAGGAGAATCGCTGATGGACAGCCTCAGCGGCATCAAGTATCCGCCCGCCATCTACGAGATGGCCTACACCTACGGCTGGTTCTCCGACTCTGCCTCTGTGTCGCGTAAGGAGAAGCTCGGCATCGAAATCTTCACCTCTGGCAACAGCAAGTATTTACCCAAACACGACAGGTGGAGCAACAAGGCCGTGGCACTGTTCACCAATCTCCTTGAACTGAAAGATTCTGCCTACGCCGTTCAAAACGCCGAGGCTGCCTATCGATTGGCCTGCTACTACGAGGTGCCCAACAACATCTTCCAGCGCAATCCAGAGAAGAGCCGTCGCTTCCTCCAGCTGGCTAAGGACTGGGCCGTTGCCTCTGGCGATGAAGAGAAGATAGAACGTGCCGACAATGCCCTCAAGTTGCTCGAAGACAACTAGTTGGCTCTTCCGTTTCACTGCGCTTTCAGCGTAGTATTCGAAGACAACCCATTAATAAACTGTAAAAGAAACTATCATGAAAAGAATACTCACCATCATCGCTGCTGCGTTTAGCGCAATGGCCATGCAGGCCCAGGTAGCCGAATGGCTCATCAAGCCTGTCTACGACAAGGTGGAGCGTCCCGTAGGTTCCAACATCATCGTCACCGACTCGCTCAACGTCAAGACGATCTGGACAACCACGGGCATACGCTTGGAGAGCACTACCGACCAGATGTTCCCCTACTCCGAGGGATACATCGTCACCACCGAGGAAGATTCCCCCTACATCACAGCCATCTACGACAAGAACGGCAGTTCAACCACCGTCGACAGCTACCAACTGGGCTGGGGCTATCCGTTCTTCCACAACGACCGGCTACTGGTGTTCGACGGCAAGTACTTCGCTTACATGAACGGCGAGGGCGATGTTGACGACCAGCGCTTCGTTACCGCCTATCCTTTCCATGGCGGCTATGCCTCATGCTACACCTATGAGAACATTCGGAAAATGAAGGACCCCTATTTCGCCCTCATCGACAAGAACCTGAAGCCCGTCACCTTCGTACTCGATGGCAAGCGCGTAAATCGCGATGACGTGGAGTTCATATCGTCGGTCAATGACGAGGGTCTGGCCGTGGTAGTCATCAAGCACAAGCTCTACTACTACGACGCAGAGGTCAATGAACTGCGCCCCGTCTTTGCCACCGCCGAGGAGACGAACACTAAGTATCAGGCTAAGCTCGACAACGACATGGCCCGCTGCTACGTCAGCAACGAAGACTCCGCCACCCTGAAGGCCAAGTGCGGCAAGACCCCGATAGTCATCACCTTCAACTCCATGCTCCTACCTATTGCCCTCACCCACGACGGCGCTCGCCATGAGTACACCTTGAAGCCTCAGCCACAGCACGACCTCACGGCAAAGATGAAGAAGATGATGGGCGAGAACAACAAGATAGCGCTCTACTGGGGCGACAAGGAGATGCTGCCCCCGCAGTTCGAAAAGGTGCCCCTCGTCTTCGAAGACAAGGCCATCGTGCAGGTGGGCCGTAAGTTCGGCATGCTGCTCATGCACCCCGACGAGAACTTTGTCATCAAGATGAATGAGGGCAAGCCCATCGGCTTCCGCCACAAGAGCTTCGACACCTTCATCCGCGTCGACATGCCCCCTTACGTCTCTGCTGCTGCCACCGTCATAGAACTGTCGCCTGAGACCGGCTGCCGCATCGACAAGATTTCCAGAGAGACAAAGGAAACGCGCTATGGCAACTACACGCAGTACAAGTGTGAGCTCGACATACCTAAAGACATCTCTGACACCCCTACCGATCTCACCTACCCTGCCTACGTTGTCTATGAGGGGCTGCAGTCCACACCGCAAACCGCCACAGCACAGGCCTGGCACAACAAGTACTATAATGTAGACATCAACGACAACGACTACTCCATTTCAGGCGGAGAGCTATCGCTCACCTTCAACGTCAGTGCCGTGCGCGAAGTGGGCGAGACCATCTATCCCCATGAGGCACGCATCATGGCCGAGGGTCTGAATGCCGAGATACTAGAGCGCGTATCTGAAACCCGCTACAAGTGCAAGGTCTACCCACTTAGGGAAGGCTTAAACACCATTACCGTGCAGATACTCGAAGAGGGCTGCCCGCCCGCCGACTATACATTCGAGGTAACTTATACCAAGCCTGTAGCCAGCTCAGGCAAGAAGCAGAAAGTTACCATTGTGAAGAGGCAAACACCCACGCGTTCAAGCGGTCACCTAAAAGTTTAAGTCACCATGAAAATAAGCATCGCAGCAAAAACCGACGTAGGGCGTGGGCGTGAAAATAATGAGGATGCTTTCGCCTTCTGTACTGATGTAATAAACCCCGACTGGCACCATGACCACACCAAGGGCTATGTGCCATTAGGAGCTGCCGGCGCGCTGCTCATCGTGGCCGACGGCATGGGCGGTGCCAACGCTGGCGAAGTGGCCTCAGCCATCACTATCGACACCGTGAAGGAAATGTTTGCCGACAAGAGCGCCGACGACCTCGCACTCACCGATGAAAAGGCTGCCGAACTGCTCTCAAAGGCTGTGAGACAGGCCGACAAGGCCATCTTGCAGCGCATGTGCGACGACCCCGACACGGCTGGCATGGGCACTACCGTCGTCATCTGCTGGGTCACCGACGAGAAGGCATATATAGCATGGTGTGGCGACAGCCGCTGCTACAGCTACAGCACTGCCGACGGACTGCAGGCGCTCACCAAGGACCACTCCTACGTGCAGGAACTCATCGACAAAGGTGAGATAACCGAGGCCGAGGCCTTCAACCACCCCGACAACAATATCATCACCCGCGGACTGGGTGAGTTCGAAACAGAGGCCAAGGCCGACGTGCATATCTGCCCGGTAAGTGCCGGCAACACCTTCCTGCTTTGCTCCGACGGACTGTGCGGCTACTGCACCAACGAGCAGATAGCTCAGGTGCTCGAAGCTGGCCATAAGGACACCAACGGATGTGCCAAGCAGCTTTTAGACATGGCGCTCGACGTGCCTGGCGACGACAACATCTGTCTCATCGTGGCCACGCTGCTGGGCGACGACGACGACGAGGACGACGGACAGCCCTCCAAGTTTGTACAGTTCTTCAAGAACATGTTCGGAGCATAAATATCAGGCTGACTCAGCCGTAGATTTACGGCTGATGAAGCTTAGACGCGCCCAGCCATAGATACCAAGCACTATGACGAGTAGCGTTTGCACGGTGTGCACGATGAGCACGAAGTAAAGTGCCTGCTCATCCTGCACACCGTAAAGTATGAGCATGGTCTTCACGGCAAAGTGCCAAGGACCGGCACCATTGGGTGTAGGCACGATAACGGCGATGCTGCCCACCACAAAGGTCACCATGCCGCACGACAGTCCCAGATGCTCTGTGAAGTCGAAGCAGAAGAATGTCAGGTAGTAATGCAGGAAATAGCATAGCCAAATGCCTATCGTCATAATAGTGAACAGCGGCAGACTGCGCACGCTGCGCAGCGACATCACACCTTGCCAGATGTCTTTCACCGTAGTCTTCACCTTACTGTAGATAGAGAGTTTGCGCAACAGCAGCCACAGCAGCACAGCCACGGCCACGAGACAGATGGCACTCACAAGCCATCCGGCCCAGGTGAAGCCGCTCAGTATGCCAGAGAGGTTAGTGCCCGTCTGGCGGAAGAAGGTGCCGAAGGTGCTCATCTCGAAGAGCAGCGTCACCCCCACGATGAGCAGCATGAGCAGCATGTCTACCATACGCTCGGTGACCACCGTTCCCAATGCCTTCGTAAACGAGATGCCCTCCCACCGCTTCAGCACGCCGCAGCGCGTGAACTCACCGATGCGGGGCACCACCAGTGAGGCGGCATAGCTCAGGAAGATGCTGTTCACGGCAACGCTCTTGCGAGGCATGCCCGTAACGGGGTCGAGTGTCAGCCGCCAGCGCCAACCGCGCAGCGCCATGGCCAGAATGCAGAAAGGGAAGCTGAGCAGCATCCACGTCCAGTTCATGTCGTGGAGCACCACTTGGCGCACACGACTGAAGTCAAAGCCACGGTACATCCAATAGAGAATAGCGCCGCCCAGCAACAAGGGCAGCAATATCTTCACCACGGTCTGCAGTACGCCTTTCATCTTCATTGTGGGTGCAAAGGTAGTGAAAAGTTAGGAGTTTGTAGCGAGGAGCGAAGTTTTTTTTCTTTCATTTGCCACAAAAAAATGTTAAACCCCAATCATAAGCTACCGCCTTGTCCACGCAGTCAGCGCCCCTGCAGGTCAAATGCAGGTCAAATGCTATATCATTGCCACAAAAAAAGTGCTGTTTCTTTTGTCATTTAGGCGCTTTTTTGTAATTTTGCACCATTTATGATGGCGACAGCCTGATTAACTTATATACCACACGTGCAGAACATAGAAATCATGCTGGTGCTCGTGGCCATTGTGGGCGTGGGTTTCTTGGCGGGCAGACTAGGCTACATGGGCGGCGACTTCGACAAGAAGCTGTCGGGACTCATCATCGACTTCACCTGCCCGGCACTCATCCTCTCGTCGACCATGGGCGAACAGCTGCCCCAGCGCGACATGGTGGCGCCGCTGCTACTCATTAGCACCATCACCTATATAGTGCTCACTGGCATAGCACTCACACTGCCACGCCTGCTCACGCACCGCCGCAGCGACGAGGGCATAGTGGGCTTTGCCCTGATGTTCGGCAATGTGGGGTTCATCGGCTATCCCATTGCCGCTTCCATTTTCGGCCACGAAGCCGTGTTCTATGCCGCCGTGCTCAATGTGGTAAACACTTTCGCCGTGTTCACCGTGGGGACAATGCTCATATCCGGGAACGGGAACGGGAACGGGAACGGGAACGAGAACGGGAACGGGAACGGGAACGGGAACGAGAACGGGAACGGCGACGGCAATGTGTACGGCAACGATGCGGGGAACGGAAAGCGCATTCGTTCTGGTTTTCGTTTGCGCTCTGGTTTTCATTATAAAATACTCTACAGCCCGCCCATGGTGGCAGCCTATCTGGCTATCCTCATCGTGTCATTAGGGCTCGACAACATACCGCGAGTGGTCAGCCAGCCACTCACCATGATTGGCGCCATCACCGTGCCGGGTGCACTGCTCATCATCGGCTCCAGCATGTCGAGGCTGCCGCTACGCACCATGCTGGGCAACACCACCGTCTACGCCACCACGGCTTGCCGCCTCGTCGTCATACCCATGGCCCTCTACTTCCTGTGCCATGCCCTGGGCTTCAGTCCTTTCGTGGTGAGCCTCAACACCGTCATCATAGCCATGCCCGTGGCCACCTACGGCACCATCCTCTGCCTGCGCAACGGACGCGACACCACCCTCATCACCGAGCTGACGTTCATCACCACACTCCTCTCGGTAGTTACCATACCCCTGCTCGCCCTCATCTTTAATGCTTAGCACTCAGCAGATGATTTATAGACCACGAATTATGCTGTCTGACTGCCTCAATTAGTTAACTTATTCGCCATGGAGAAGATAGTGTTCAACGAACAGCAGCGCCGCGTCATCGAGGCCACGGGAGGACACCACTTGGTGCTCGCCCCGCCGGGATGCGGCAAGACCGCAGTGCTGGCACACCGCATAGCCTACGCCCTGAGCCAGGGGGTGACAATGGCACAGATGGCATGCCTCACCTTCACCAACCGCGCCGCCCGCGGCATGTGCGAGCGCATAGCAAACCTTCAGCTGCAAGACGCCAACAGCAAGCTCCAAGACTCCGACTTTCTCTTCGTGGGCAATGTGCACCGTTTCTGCCTGCACTATCTCTTCAACGAGCACATCGTGGCCAGCCATGCCGCCGTTATCGACACCGACACGAGCATGAGCATCATTGCCGACTTCATGGGCGACGACGAGCTGCGGGTACTCGCCGACAACAGGAGCCGGCAGCAGTACTCACAAATCATCAACCTGCAGCACCTCATGCACCAGTGCTGCCACGACTACCCCTCAGAGCTCATCGTCCACCGCGAAGCCCTGCCCTCCGCCCCCCTCAGGCAGCTGTGCAGCGCCTTCCTGCTGCCCTATTCACAGCAGGCCGTCAAGCAGCTCTACCTGCAGTCCGACCACTACCGCGACGAGCCGGCACCCCTCGGCGGCGAAGCCCGCCACCTGCTGCTCATGCTCTATGCCGCACGCGAGTATGAGCGATATAAGGCAACCAACGACCTCCTCGACTTCGAGGACCTGCTGCTCGCCACCTACGAGTCGCTGGCCGCCCACCCCGAAGCCCGACGCTACAGCTGGCTACAGATAGACGAGGTGCAGGACCTCAACCCGCTGCAGATAGCCATCATCGACGCCTTCACGGCTCCCCATGCCACCGTGCTCTACCTTGGCGACGCCCAGCAGGCCATCTTCTCGTTCATGGGAGCGAAGACCGACACCCTCGCCATGCTGCGCCAGCGCTGTGGCGACGACCACTTCTACAACTTCTACCATAACTACCGCTCGCCGCAGTATCTGCTCGACATCTTCAACCGCTATGCACAGTGGCAGCTCAACATCGACCCGGCACTGCTGCCCACCACTAACAACAGCCAGCCCCTGCAGCCCGGCGATGTGCAGCTGCTCGACGCTCCCACCAACGTGGACGAGGCCAACATGGTGGCACGTATGGTAGAGAGCCTGTACCACGAACACCCCGACGAGCGCATAGCCGTGGTGGTGGCCTTCAACAGCGATGCCGACGAGGTGAGCGCCGCCCTGGGCCAGCTGCCCCACTTCAAGATTTCGGGCACCGACTTCTTCGCCACTGCGCCCATGCGCCTGCTGCTGGCCCACCTCGGCGTGCTAGCCATGGACCACAACTTCATAGCCTGGTCGCAGCTTTTGGCCGGGCTCCATGTGTATGCCAGCAACAGCGCCGCACGCCAGGCAGTGAGGGCAATGATGCAGCTGGCCATCTCGCCTGCCGACCTCCTGGCTTACGACGGCTCCACCTACGTGGCAGAGCTGGTCAGGGCCTACGAGGAGCAAGAGCTGGTGGTGTTCGACACTGAGACCACAGGCCTCGACGTATTCACCGACGACGTGGTGCAGATAGCCGCCGTGCGAGTGAGGCAGGGACGCGTCGTTGACGAGCTGAACATCTTCATAGAGACCGACCGCACCATACCACCCATGCTGGGCGACATAGTGAACCCGCTCGTAGAAGAGTATAGCCGCAGGCCACACCTGCAGCCGCAGGAGGCCTTCAGCCGTTTCATCGGCTTTGCGCAGGGAGCCGTCCTCGTGGGCCACAACGCCACCTACGACTATCAAATCATGAAGCACAACATGCTGCGGCGCACCCCCACCCTATCCATGCCACAGACGCCACAGCAGCCACAGGCATGCCTGCTGCCACAGCCCTACACAGACACCCTGAAGCTGGTCCGCCTCTTGCACCCACGGCAGAAGAGCTACAAGCTGCGCAACCTCATTGAGCAGTTAGGCTTAGAGGGTGCCAACACCCACTTGGCCAACGACGACATCATGGCCACGCTGAGTCTCCTGACGCACTGCTACGACCGCGCCCGCTCCATTGTGGGACGCCAGCTGGAGTTCCTCAGCCGGCACCGCACCACCGCACAACGTTTCCGCCAGCTCTACGGGTCACTCTATGCTCATGGCTTGCAGCAGCTGTATGAAGCATCGCCCAGCAGCCAAACCACTAAAAGCCCCCTCGCCAAGGAACTGCAGCATGCCTACAGCCAACTCACCGGTGCAAGCATACTGCCGCAGCTGCCTAAGTTCAACTACATCATCAAATATATAGAATGCGACCTCGTTGGCAACGGAAACGATGATAGCGATGCCATTGTCTCACTGGCTCAGCAGCTGGCACGCCACTACAACGAGCTATGCACGCTGAAGGAGGCCGACCTCTGCGGCTCACAGAGCATGACGGAGCGGGTGTTCATAAGCACAGTGCACAAGGCCAAGGGCCTGGAGTTCGACACGGTGGTGGTCTACGATGCCGTAGACGGCAAGTACCCCAGCGCCTACGCCACCAACGAGAGCCAGCACGGCGAGGAGGCCCGCAAGTTCTACGTTGCCATCTCGCGTGCCCGCCGCCGGCTCATCGTCACCTGGTGTCACAACGCCATCAGCCGCTGGGGTGTATGGCACGCCAAGGTGCTCACCCCATACATGGAGTGCATCAAAAGCCATTTCACCCGCCAGTGACTCGCCATCTGTCTACCCCAAGCAAACCATATTATCAACCACGAATCGCACAAATTATGAAGCAAGTACGACCAAAGAAGAACTTGGGCCAGCACTTCCTGACCGACCTTGACATAGCACGCCGCATAGCCGACACCGTTGACACTCCCTACCCCGCACTGCCCGTACTCGAAGTGGGGCCAGGCATGGGCGTCCTCACGCAGTTTCTTGCCGAAAAGCCACGCATCCTGCAGGTGGTGGAGATTGACGCCGAGAGCGTGGAATACCTCCACAACAACTATGGCTGGGAGGTTGTCACAACCCTCAAACCTCAAGCTGCCGCCGAAGGAGCCACAACGAAGCGCGAAAAACCTCTAATCATAGCTGGCGACTTCCTGCGCATGGACCTGCGCCAGCTGTTCGGCGGCGGGCAGTTTGTGCTCACAGGCAACTACCCCTACGACATCTCGTCGCAGATATTCTTCAAGATGCTCGACAACCGCGACCTCATACCCTGCTGCACGGGCATGATACAGCACGAGGTGGCGGTGCGCATGGCCGCCGCCCCGGGTTCAAAGCAGTACGGCATTCTCTCCGTGCTCATACAGGCGTGGTACAACGTGGAGTACCTTTTCACCGTAGAGCCGTCGGTGTTCAACCCGCCGCCAAAGGTGCAGAGCGCCGTCATACGCATGACGCGCAACGATGTGCAGCAGCTAGGCTGCGACGAGGTGCTGTTCCGCCGCGTGGTGAAGACCACCTTCAACCAGCGCCGCAAGATGTTGCGCGTCAGCCTACGCCAGCTGCTGCCGCCCGACAGTTCCTTCTTTGCCCAGAACGCCGACCTCCTCACCCGTCGCCCCGAGCAGCTCACCATCAGCGAGTTCATTGCCCTCACCAACCTCGTGGCGCCGTTTTTAAATGAGTAGTAGGAAGGCGGAGGGGCTAGAGCCGCAGGCGTGAAGGTCAGCGACACGAAGCACCACATGCAGTGGCGTGCCCCGTGGCACAACTATGCCCACCATGGCACCTACATGCTGACGCTCGTCGTCGATGGACGGCAACCGCTGTTAGGCAGGCTGAAGGTAGAGAGCACCACCCCAGAGGGAGAGCCGCAGGCGGTAGGTGTGGAGCTCACCCCTTTAGGAAGAGCCATCTACGAACAGGAGGCGAGCAAGATATCTTTGTTCTACCCCATGGTAGAGGTATGGAAGCTCTGCATTATGCCCGATCACATCCACATCATTGTGAGGGTGAAGGATGACATGCCACCGGGCAAGCACCTCGGCCTGGTGGTGCGCGGCTTCAAGACAGGCTGCAGCCGGGCCTGGTGGCGCCTGCAGGACGAGGGAACCATGCCTGCCGGAAAACCGGCAGGAACAGTGGCCACCGGCTCCGCCACCGTTCCCACCGCTACCCCCGTTCCCGCCGCCACCACCGCCCCCAGCGCCGCCGCCGCCAGCGCTGCCATTCCCACCGCCCCCGTTCCCGGCGTTTTTCCGCCGGGCCATCGCCCCGTCCTCTTCGAGAGCGGTTACTGCGATAAGATCCTTCTCCGTGAGGGGCAGCTCGACAACTGGAAGCGCTACCTCGACGACAACCCCCGTCGTCTCGCCCTCAAGCGCCATCACCCCGACTACTTCACCGTGATGCACGGCGCCGTCCTTGCCGACATGCCCTGCCAGATGGTGGGCAACCGCTTCCTCCTTGACATCCCCGACAAGATGGCAGTCATAGTGCATCATGCCTATACTGACGAGGAGTATGACAGCTACCTATGCCAGTGGCTGGCCTGCGGCGAGCGTGGCGGCGTGCTCGTCAGCGCAGCCATCGCCACCCGCGAGAAGATGGTCATGCGCGAGGCCATGAACTGCGGCTACCGTGTCATCTACCTCAGGGAGAACGGCTTCCCCCCGATGTACAAACCCTCTAGCGAGGCCTTCAATGCCTGTACCGACGGTCGCCTGCTCATGGTCAGCCCTTGGCAGTTCCACTCAGAGCGGCGCACCATCTCGCGCGAACAGTGCCTCATCCTGAACAGGCTCGCTGAATGGATAGCCAACATGTAGATTGTTTACGCACGCGAAATAGAATAATGAGCCTGCCATCATCTTTTCTAAAAAAAGTTTGGTGGTTTCAAAAATGTTTCGTGACTTTGCCCCGAATTGTGTAGAAACCTACAAAATCACATATTACATTATTATTAACTTTAAACACAACATTATGAACAAAACGTTACGATTAACACTGCTCTGCTTCATAGCGATGCTGTGCGGCGGAGCCTCGTGGGCAGCGGTATCGTCGAACACGTACAGCTACGTGTTTACATCCCAGGTCTTTAGTGCCTCAGGACAGACTAAAGACTTAGGTTTTGTGGATTGGACTGTATCCGCAAACTCCACCTATTTTGGCTGGGACGCCAACGGTAAAGGCCAACAATTTGGAAAAGCAGCAGAGCCTGCTTCTTCTTTAATCCTGTCCACCTCAGATTTCTCAGGAACCATCACCAGTGTGAAGGTGAACACAAGCGGAGCTAAAGACATTGAGGGTACTCTCACCGTGACTGTGGGCGACACACAGTTTGGAGAAGCTTATACGCTCACCAAGGACGCTACAGATGTTGAATTTACAGGCTCGGCATCAGGCGAGATTAAGCTTATCTATTCTAATAGTTCGGCAAAAGCTCTCTACATCAAGAGCATTGAGGTAACCTACGCTGGAGAGACTGCGAAAACAGGTGTCTTCTATGCTAACGTGATTGCAACAGCAAATGTTGCTTTCGCTACTGGTGAAACCGAGATTACCAGTGAGCAAGCCACTCTTGTTGGCGGCAAGATGTACGCCATTAGTGAGCAGGCTGACAACAAGAACCTCATTGGAATGCAGAATAAAAAATGCTTGTTCTGCTTTACAAACAACAACACCTATTTCAAGATTGTGCTTGACAAGGCGTTGGCTGTTGGTGACGTTGTCTCTGCCACCACTTATACCAGGACAGATACTGAGTTAGGCATTTTCTTGTCAACAGCTACGACAAGACCTGACGAATGCGCGACACAGTTAGCCATAGCTGCTACTGATGCACAGCGTTTTGATGATTTCAGCAGCTACACCGTTGCTGAGGGTGACGGACTTGCTGGTGCCACCACTATCTATCTTTATAGAAAGACTGGTAAGTCAACATACTTTACCGACTTTAAGATTACTCGCAAGAACGTTGCCGGCGGAGGCGATGACCCCATCGTAACTCCCACTGTTGCTGCTCCCACCTTCGACCCGGTTGCTGGTACTTACAAAGGAACGCAGAAAGTGACGATTACTGCTGAAGGCGCTATTAAGACGGATGTCATTCCTCTGAGCTACTTCAACAACTGCGAAGCTGGTGGCATACCTGAAGGCTTCTACGTGAAATTCGGAAACGAAGAGCGTGAGGCCGGATGGAAAGGAGGCAGTGGTTCCCGCATGTTCAATTTTGCTGGTGGCGACTTCACCAAGGGTCTCTATTTCCGTGATGGCTATGTAATGACGAAGCCCGCTATTGCCTTCGAATCAGGCAAGCGCTACTACATCAGTTTCAACTCTGCCCAGTGGAAAGATAGCGGTGCGCAGATGTCATTCGATATCCTGAAGGATAATGGCGAATCTGTTTTCAACCAGATTATCGACAACACCCCCAATGTGAATGGCAGCACTGGTCGTGTGGAGGGTTCAACCCTGACTGGTATTACCTTCATTCCTTCAGAGTCTGGCAACTATACGCTGAAATGGACGGCCGAGGGATGGCGCGAGGTGCTGCTGGCCAACGTCCATGTGTTCACCATTGATGGTCCGGAGATATTCTACACCACTAATGGTACCGATCCCGACTTCGAGAGCGACATCTATGTGAACCCCCTCACCATCGAAAGCACTACCACTGTGAAAGCCATTGCCGTGGTGGGCAAAGACAAGAGCAATGTGGCCACAGCCGAATACACCATTCTGCTGCCTCCCGCTGCTCCCACCTTCGCCCCTGCTGGCGGTACGTATTACGAGCCACAGAGCGTGACCCTGGCTTGCTCCGAGGGAGCCGAGATATACTACTCGCTCGACGGCTCTGATCCGAAGAATGGCACTAAGTACACCGAGCCCATCAACATTGCTACGACCACAACCGTGAAGGCCGTTGCCTTGGCCAACGAAGACATGTACAGCGATGTGGTAGATGCTCTTTACACCATCGTTACTACTGTGAACCCCGACGATGACGCACTGCAAGCACCGGCAGGCTGGACCAGCGCCATCACCAATGGCAACCTGGCTGGCAGCGACGTGGCCAGCTTCAAGGCGAAGGAGTATCCCTCTAATGCTGTTGTTGGAGCAAGCATCGTTCCTGGCGCAGGCAAGAACTTCAGCCGCGGCATCGTGGTGGCCAATACTGGTACTCCCAGCGATGCCAGTGAGTGGGCTACCCAGTTCTGGATTGACCTGGGAGAGTTATTATCCGAAGGCACGAAAGTTCACGTGGAGTTCGATTACAGAGCCGACCACGCTGCCACTGCTCCTACACAGGCACAGGGTGTAGCTAGCGACTACAACTACTATGTAGGCATTGGCGATGTGAACTTCACCGAAGAGTGGAGCCACTTCTCGACAGAATTTGAGATCAGTGCATTCCAAGCCCATGGCGAAAGCAACGGCGCTCCCGGCACTAAGTCAGGCATGGGCTCCATTGCCTTCAACCTGACCAAAGACAAGAGCGACAACCATTATTACTTCGACAACTTCGGCGTATGGATTCAGAAGCCCCAGTATCCCTGGACCGAAGCCGTTGAGGAACTCATTGCTGAGAACGGCGTAGCCGTGGACAAGCTGAAGGAAGCTGTGAAGACCAACAATGAGGCAACAATAAACGCTGCCATTGAGCAGTACAAGGCCGACAATAAAGATCAGGAGAATGACTTGACCGATAAGGTAGGAAAAGCTCTTGAAGATTGGTCTGTTGCTGCAGTTAACAACTACCACAAAGCTTCATATAGCCATAATGGTATCACCTTGGTCGAGCACTTTGGCGACACTTCCATCGGTGATAAGATTTGGCAGGATGTTAGCGTTGAAAATGGTACTTACAACGTCGAGTTGTATGCTACTTCACACAATGCTCATAGCGGTAATTGGATGCCCGTTAGTGATTCTAACCCAGCTCCGACACTTACGGAGGATGCCACTGACGTTGCTTATGTATTTGCAAGGTCGGGAGAGACCAATCTTCAGACATGGATTACTGCTCGTAAGGATGGTGGCATGAATGCAGAGGAGCCTGGAGAATATGCCATCAAAGGCATCCAGGTGGAGAATGGTGCACTCACCTTTGGTCTGGCACTTGACAAGGCAGGTATGACCGAGTGGCACACCATCCAGATTAAGAGCCTGGTATGGTTTGCTACCGCTCAAGCTGTCTACGATGCCGACTTTGCCGAGCTGCAAGCTCTTCTGGCTACTGCTAACGCAAACTACGCCAATGAGAACAAGACCAACGGCAAGGAAGACCTGAAGACTGCCATCGATGCCGCTCAGCATGTCATCGACAACCCGAAGTGGTATAACATTCCCGAAATTGAGCAGATTATTGCTAACCTGAAGCAGGCTACCGACAACTTCGTCAAGGCTAACTACAGCATCGACCTTGCAGATGGCGACTACTTCATCGTTGACAAGGAAAGTGGAAAGATGATGGCAGCTGGCCACAACTATGGCACTCGCGGCATCGTGAGCGACAAGGGTCTCGACATGGCCATCAAGACTAACACTGAGTCACGCTCTATCACCATCGACACCAAGGTGTTTAATCAAGCCATACACTTCCTCGCCGTTGTGGGCGGTCCTATCTACGCAGACGGTCCTGAAACCAACTGGAATCTGGATTATCAGGGCGAGGGCTACTACATTACCAATGGCACGCAGTACATCAACATCGATGAGGGCGATAACCTCGCACTGAGCGACACTCCGCGTGAGTGGATCTTCGTCAGCAGGGAAGAGCGCTTGGCCGAACTGAAGAATGCTACCGAGGAGAATCCACTGGACGCCACATGGCTCATCAGCGGTGCAAACTTCAGCCGCAATGACTCGCGCAACAATGTTTGGACTATAGAACAGACACTGACTGGTGATGGTCATACAACCCGACCCAGCGGTGGTTCCCAAGAGAACAGCAATGCCGAGGCATACCACACTCCATTCACCTTCAGCCAGATTTTAGCCGATGCTCCTAAGGGTAACTACCAGCTCGTGGCACAGGGCTTCTTCCGTCAGGATGATAGTGCAACTGAAGACGCTCCCGTGTTCTTCATCAACGACCAGGAGGGTGCAGTGCCCGAAAGGACAGGCACCGAGAACAGCATGAGCGAAGCCTCTAACTCGTTCACACAGGGTCTCTACACCATCGAACCCATTGAGCTCTACTACAATGGCGAGGGCGACCTCACCGTAGGTGTAACGGGCACTGGCGAACATCAGTGGGTCATCTTCGATAACTTCCAGCTCACCTATCTGGGCGACAATGGCATAGTGCTGCCCGCCGACCTTCAGGAAGCTCTGGAACAGCTGAACGCTGAGATCGAGAATGCCATCAACGTGTTTGCCGAGCCTGATGAGGCTCCGAAGACTGCTGAGGAGGAACTGCTCGACGTCATCGACGAGGCCGACGCTCTCTACAAGGAAGGTCTTGCAGGCAACGCCACCATCGAGGATATCGCCCTGATGATTCAGAAGCTGAAGGATGCCGAGACTGCCTTCAAGAAGGCTGTGTCGGAATACAACCCCACCACTGGCATCGCTGGCGTCACCACATCTGCAAAGCGCACGAACGTGTACACGCTGAACGGCCAGAAGGTAGAGGGTAAGCTCACCAAGGGCGTCTACGTCATCAATGGCCGCAAGGTGGTGATTAAGTAAGAATAAAGCCAGAGCCCGCTCATGCTTTATCGAGCGTGAACGACCTCGAGCTTTAGCTCCCACACATCAGGATCCCTCTCCTACGCTGGTAGGAGGGGGATCCTTCTTTCAAAAGCTTTAAGAAGCGCTGTTTGCCATTACAGTGAGGGCAGTAACAACCCACCCTGCCCCATTCCCGAGAGAGCTCGCCTACCCGTAGCCTTTCCCCTTACAGGGGCGGGGAGTGCCTACGGGCATCCATTGCGCTGACACAGCCTGAGATGCGCCGATACGACCTGAGTTGCGCTGACACAGCAAGACTTGGTGCTGACACAGCAAGACTTGGTGCAGTCAACACCCCACCCCTGCCTCTCCCCTGACAGGGGCGGGGAGCGCCTACGGGCACCCAAAGCGCTGACACAGCCTGAGTTGAGCCGATACTGTCTGAGTTGAGCCGATACTGCCTGAGTTAAGCTGACGCAGCAAGACTGGGTGCAGACACAGCAAGACTGGGTGCCATAAGAGGACTCCGTAGGCACTCCCCTCCCAAGTAGGGGAGGGGCAGGGGTGGGGTCAGTAACTTCCTAAGGGCTTGAAGGAGCACACATTGAACAATACACTAAGGGCTGTCAACACCCCACCCCTGCCCCATTCCCGAGCAGAGCTCGCCTACCCGTAGCCTTTCCCCTTATAGGGGCGGGGAGCGCCTACGGGCACCCAAAGCGCAAAAAACAGCCTAAGTTGGTGCAGGCACAGCAGAAGTAAAACTTACGCGCGCGCACGCGCGAGAATAAAAATCGTGCTACCAGTGCTACCATTGCAACATAGTGCTACCAGTATAACATAGTGCTACCAGTGCTACCGATGTAACATAGTGCTACCAGTGTGTGGTGGCCTCCTATGAAAATTTGGCGGCCACTTTTTCGAAAAAACGGCTGCCAAATTTGTGTCCCAGGCCCTGGGACTAATTTCGCTTCGTACTATCATTCCATTGCAGGCTCATTGACATGTCAGTCCGTGTTGTCCGCTGCAAAACAAGCATCCATCCGCTGCAAAAGAAAAAAGTCCGTTGTTGTCCGCTGCAAAACAAGCATCCATCCGCTGCAAAAGAAAAAAAGTCCGTTGTTGTCCGCTGCAAAACGAACATCCATCCGCTGCAAAAGAAAAAAGTCCGTTGTTGTCCGCTGCAAAACAAACATCCATCCACTGCAAATAAAAAAAGTCCGTTGTTGTCCGCTGCAAAACAAACATCCATCCACTGCAAATAAAAAAAGTCCGTTGTTGTCCGCTGCAAAACAAGCATCCATCCGCTGCAAAAGAAAAAAAGTCCGTTGTTGTCCGATGCA
>JAEEGG010001121.1_pt1 | contig 74307 bp, 56 predicted proteins | sample 9134161 | NCBI WGS metagenome assembly JAEEGG01 (sample SAMN16246543, study PRJNA631951) | gut metagenome | biome: gut microbiome; feature: rumen; material: CR-attached | host: Bos | place: Iran: Karaj | collected 2018-10
TCATTCTTTTGCCTCCTGATTAAACCTTCGAAATTGCGTTGAACTTACATGTGCTGATGCACGCACCGCACTTAACGCACTTATCAGCGTCAATTGCCATGGATGCGAGCTTGTGTCCTTCTGCAACATAATCTGTACGTGTGATGCAGCCTGCAGGGCAGCCCTTAGCGCACATACCGCAGCCGATACACTTATCAGCATCGATCGTGTAAGACATGAGGTTCTTACAAACGTGAGCAGGACACTTCTTATCAACGATGTGAGCAAGATACTCGTCACGGAAGTGAGCAAGAGTAGAGTTAACAGGGTTGGATGCTGTCTGACCCAAAGCGCAAAGGGAGTTAGCCTTGATCGTCTGGCTCAGTTCTTCGAGCTCATCAAGATCCTTCATTGTGCCCTTACCCTCAGTAATTCTTGTGAGGATCTCGAGCATTCTCTTTGTACCGATACGGCAAGGTGTGCACTTACCACAGGACTCGTCGCAGATGAATTCAAGATAGAACTTAGCAACGTCAACCATGCAGTTGTCTTCATCCATTACGATAGCACCGCCGGAACCCATCATGGATCCCTTCTGAACGAGGTTATCGAAATCGATAGGCTCATCAAGGTACTCTGCTGTCAGGCATCCGCCCGAAGGACCACCTGTCTGGATAGCCTTGAACTGCTTGCCATCCGGGATACCGCCGCCGATATCATAGATGAGTTCTCTTAATGTTGTACCCATAGGAACTTCTACGAGACCAACGTTATTAACTTTTCCGCCAAGAGCGAAAACCTTTGTGCCCTTGGACTTCTCGGTACCAACGGAAGCAAATGCTGCAGCACCTTCTCTAAGGATGTAAGGAACGCAAGCAAGTGTCTCTACGTTGTTAACGCAGGTAGGCTTGCCCCAGAGACCCTTAACTGCCGGGAACGGCGGCCTCGGACGAGGCATACCGCGCTTACCTTCGATGGAGTTAAGGAGAGCTGTCTCCTCACCGCAAACGAATGCGCCTGCACCGAGTCTGATCTGGCAGTCGAAACAGAAGTCAGTGCCGAGGATGTTCTTTCCGAGCATACCTTCTGCTCTGGCCTGCTCAATGGCGATCTTAAGTCTCTTAACAGCGATCGGGTACTCAGCACGTACATAGAAGTAACCTTCTGAAGCACCGAAAGCGTAACCTGCGATCATCATACCTTCGATAACGCCAAGAGGGTTACCTTCGAGGATGGAACGATCCATGAATGCACCCGGGTCGCCCTCGTCGCCGTTACAAACAACATACTTCTGATCAGCTTCAACGTTCAAAGCGAACTGCCACTTTCTGCCTGTGGGGAATCCGCCGCCGCCACGGCCACGGAGACCGGAAGCCAGAACTTCATCGATAACTTCCTGCTGTGTCATTGTGAGTGCTCTCTTGATACCCTGGAAAGCGCCCATACCGATAGCTTCGTTGATATCTTCAGGATTGATGACGCCGCAGCCATTGAGAGCTACACGTCTCTGCTTCTTATAGAAAAGAATGTCTTCCTGCTTTGTAACCTTCTCCTGTGTCTTAGGATCAACATAGAGAAGTCTCTCAACGATCTCGCCGCCGATAAGATCCTTCTCAACGATCTCATCTACGTCTTCGATCTTAACCATTCTATAAAGAGTATCTTCAGGATAGATCTTAACGAAAGGTCCCTGTGAGCAGAAACCGAAGCAGCCGACCTGGTTAACGGTAGCCTTATCCTCGATGCCCTTTTCCTTAAGGACTGCGTTAAATCTTTCCATGATCTCTGTGGAGTGTGCAGAAAGGCATCCTGTACCACCGCAGAGTACGATGTGACGCTTGCCGTCACCGCCCTTGATCTTATCGTCAAGGCTCTTGGAGAGAGCTTCAAATCTCTCATTAAGGTCAGTAACAGAACTTATCATGCCTTAGCAGCCTCCTCTTTTAATTCATTAATGATCGCAGGAACCTGGTCAACCTTAACCTTAGGGTAAACCTTGCCGTTGATGCTTACTGCGGGTGCGATACCGCATGCGCCGATGCAACGGAGAGCGTCCAAAGTGAAAAGACCGTCTTCTGTTGTCTCACCGGGCTTGATTCCTAAGAGCTCCTGGAACTTATCGATAACATTCTGGGCGCCCTTAACGTAGCAAGCTGTACCAAGGCAGCAGCCTACAACGTACTTTCCCTTCGGAGTAAGAGAAAAGAATGAGTAGAATGTAACAACTCCATAGATCTCTGCTACCGAAATACCTGTCTTCTTGGAAACTAATTCCTGAACTTCGAGCGGAATGTATCCGTACTCATTCTGAATGTCACTCAGGATCATCATCAGGGGAGTCTTATCGTTAACGTGACGATCACAGATCTCCGTAATCTGAGCGACAGCAGCTTCTTGTAATTTTGCCATAAAAACCTCCTGCCTCTTTTGGGAATATTCCAACCTGTAAATTTTACTGTGCAAGGTGGCAGTTAGTCCATACTAACTGCCACCCATTATCAGCGTTTTATGTATCAAAAGTGTAAATTCCTTAACGCTTTTGAATAACCTTATTCTTCCTCGACATTGCTTGCTGCGATAACCTTGTCAGCGACTTCCGGAGGTGCGGGTTCGTAACGGACATGAGACATGGAGAACCATCCTCTGCCCTGTGTCATTGACTTAAGGTCTGTAGCATATTCAAGCATCTCAGCCGTAGGAACTTCAGCATTGACGACAGAGCCTAATTCGTCTGCATCGATACCCATGATACGTCCGCGTCTCTTATTGAGATCGCCCATGATATCACCCTGCTTATCCTCGGGGATATGGACTTCGACCTTACTGATGGGTTCGAGGAGAACCGGATTGGCAGCTGCCATGCCGGCCTTGAATGCGAGGTTTGCTGCAATCTTAAATGCCATTTCGGAAGAGTCAACGTCGTGGTAAGAACCATCGACCAGTGTAGCCTTGAGGTTAACTACAGGATAGCCTGCGAGGATACCCTTCTTAACGGATTCCTGTAATCCCTTCTCGACTGCAGGGAAGAAGTTCTTAGGTACGGCACCGCCGAATACCTTCTCTTCGAATACGAGATCTTCTGTCTCTGCGTTAGGTTCGAACTCGATCCATACGTCACCATATTGGCCGTGACCGCCGGACTGCTTCTTGTGCTTACCCTGAACCTTAACCTTCTTACGGATAGCCTCGCGGTAAGGAACCTTGGGTTCACCGAGTTCGCAGTCAACGTTGTACTTATTCTTGAGCTGGCTTACGAGAACTTTGAGCTGCATGTCACCGATGCCGGAGAGCACCATCTGCTTTGTCTCGGGATTCGTCTCGACTGTAAAGCAATGGTCTTCATCAGCAAGCTTAGTAAGACCGGAAATGATCTTATCTTCGTCACCCTTCTTCGTAGGAACAATGGACTTGGAAAGACAAGGCTGCGGGAACTTGATCTTAGGCATCTCAAGGATACGTGCGCGGTCGCAGATAGTATCGTTGGTATCTGTGTTGGAAAGCTTTGAAGCTGCGCCGATATCACCTGCCGTGATGCAGTCTGTCGTAATCTGCTCCTTACCCTTAAGGAAGAACAGACCGCCGATCCTCTCATCCTTACCCTTGGTAGCATTATAAACTGTGGAATTAGCGCGGAGTGTTCCGGCATTGACCTTAAAGATACTGATCTTACCGACGAACGGGTCAGAGATCGTCTTGAAGCAGAATGCTACGAGCGGATCGTCAATGGAGCAGCCTACCATCTGGGTGCTGCCGTCAGGAAGCGTTGCTTCCAAAGCGGGCTTCTTGCCTGCCGGAGGAGTGTCCTTGGAAATGCAGTTCAGGAGGAAATCGACACCCCAGTTCATGTATGCGGAACCACAGTAGATCGGGTGAAGCTTACCTTCACGGAAACCAGCGTGTACGCCATGACGGAACTCGTCTTCAGTGAACTTCTCACCTGCGAAGAACTTCTCCATCAAAGCATCGTCAGCTTCTGCAACTACTTCATTAACCTTTTCCTGAAGCTCGTCAACTCTGTCGTTATACTGCTCGGGAAGCGGATATTCAACAAACTTACCGGTTGCTTTATCAATAGAGAAAGCCTTACGGTTCATAACGTCTACGATGCCTGTCATCTTACCGTCTTCCATGATAGGGAAAGAAAGCGGGATAACTGAAGGTCCGTAACGCTCCATCATACGCTCAGCAACAGCTTCGAAATCAGCATTGGGCTCATCCATTCTGTTCATGAAGAAAAGGAAAGGAACCTTCTTACCGTTCAAAAGTCTGATAGCCTTCTCGGAACCGACGGATGTACCGCCCTTAGCCGAGATCATAATAACACCGGAATCTGCGATCCTTATTCCGCTCATCTCTTCTCCAAGGAAGTCAAAGTCACCTGGAGTGTCGATAATATTGATCTTACTGCCCTTATATTCACAGCAGGCAACAGAAAGGCCTACTGACATCTGTCTCTTGATCTCCTCAGGATCGTAGTCGAGTGTTGTATTACCGTCGTTAATCCGTCCCTGACGATTGATAGCTTTGGTATAAAAAAGTATAGCCTCAGCTAAGGTCGTCTTGCCGGAACCTACGTGGCCGAACAACGCGATGTTGCGAATCTTGTCTGCGGAATAATTTTCCATCAGTCATTTCCTCCTTCGAAGTCAAAAATAAATACTTTCCTATTATATAGGATTCGGTATGCCAATTCCACAAAAAAATCACGCAGCAAAAAACTTTTTTTGTGCATAGTTGTAACCGCCGTAATTAAAGCCTTTACCGGCGCGCATAAAACAAAGAGGCTGCCATAACGCAGCCTCTTAAAAACAATTTCCGGTTATTCAGCTGATCACTTCATCGGTCTGCCGAAGATAAGTACCAGTCTGTCTTCCTTTGAATCGAACGAGTTGGAAGTCAGTGAAGACAAAGATGTTGTCTCAGAAGATCCGCCCATTGATGACATGAGCTTACCGCCGTCATCATCGATTACGGAAATAAGATTCCATCCTTCAGACGCCTTTTTCTTAAGAAGTTTGGAAAGAGCTTCAACATTTACTTCAGCCGCTTTGTTATGCTCGACAGTCTCAACAGAATATTCCATCGGTCCGCCGGCACCGCCTCCGCCTGATCTGACCTTTTTCTCCAGTTCTGCAACTGCGCTGTCAAGCGATGCAAGTTTCTTCTCAAGCTCAGCCTTTTCCATCTCTTTCTCCTTGATCTTTTCTTCTAATTCTGCTATCTGATCGAGCATCTTGCCCTTCTCGCTCTCGCTTAAAGCGGCCTGCTTAAGGAATACAGACTGCTTCTCGGCATTAAGAACGATCTCTTGTGCAGCAGCCTCGGCAAGAACTGTCGCATTCTTGGAATCGGCAATGATCTCTTTAGCTTCCTTAAGTTCAGCCTGAAGTCCCTTTATCTGATCCTGTATCTCTTCTGACTGCTGCTGATAGTCATTAAATTCCTTTTCAGCCTGATTCTTTCTCTCTTCAGATTCCTCGAGTTCTTTTCTGGCTTCCTGAAGAGTTTCATCAAGATCTTTGCGTCTCTGGCTGGCATCCTTCTCGAAGCTCTCTATCTCAGCGCTCAGTTCGTCACGCTTAGCCATTGCGGCTTCAGCTTCAGTCAACATAGCACGGGCCTTCTCAGATATGTCATCATACTCAGCCTGCGCCTGCCTGATCTGTTCTTCTGCCTCGGCTCTGATCTGATCTCTCTCGGTCTGTGCCTCAGCGATCAGCTTTTCTTTCTCGGCATTGGCAATATCGCGGTCACGCTCTGCATCTTCCTTCATTTTGAGGGCTTCGGCAGCCTGTTTCTCGGAAAGCTTCTTATGCTCCTCGGCAATCTTGGCTTTTTCTTTCTCGAAATCTTCCTGAAGCTTGACTATCTTAGTTTCAGCAGCCTTGATCTCTTTTTCTTTCTCGGCCTTGATCTTATCGGCATTGTCCATCATGTTCTGGACTTCTTTTGCCTGCGCTATAAGCTCATCTCTCTTTTTAAGAGCTTCAGCATATTCTTTTTCGACCTGGGCAGCCAGCTGTTCGGTCTGCTTCTGGGTCTCCTCATAGATTTTTTCCTGCTCTATCTTGGCAGCAGCGATCATGTCGTCATGCTCTTTCTGAGACTTCTTCTTAGCTTCCGACATCATCTCATTTGCTTCTTTGCGGAGAGCGTCTCTCTTGTCGCGGGCTTCGATAACTTCGTCACGGATCGTCTCGACTGATTTCTCTAAAGCCTGCTGCTCAGCGAGTTTCTTCTTCTGGAAAGTAGTAAACTCCTTGTCAAGCTTAGCTCTTTCAGTCTCAAACTGCTCTTCCATGGCTGCATAATCACGCTTAAGCTTTTCAACAGCTTCAAGGATCCTCTTCTCTTCTTCGGAACGCTTTGCTTCCGCACGAGCAATATTCTCAGCCTGCTTCTGGTCAAGGATCTTCTTCGCTTCGGCTGCCGCCTCATCGTTATTACCCGCAGAAGCTTTTTGGAAATCGTATTTGCACATTGAGCAGCGGGCAACGTTATCACCCATCATTACGCCGCAAACCGGACATCTCTTCATACTTTGTTTCTCCTAAAAAGCACGCAAAGAGCATGCGCGCAAAATATCATGCAGATATTATATACCAGCTCGCTTGAAATTATTAAGTTTTCTTAAGGGAATTTTATAAATTTTTAGTTAATTTTAGGATACAGCTGCGATCAGCGCTCTCATTTTTTTGTGTGCGTTGTCATATATTAGCGTCCAATACTCACCCATATAATTAATTAACTGTTTTGAGGAGGAGACAAATGCAACGTTCTATTATCAAGGCTTTAGTCATCACTTCTGTTTTCGCCCTGTTGTTAACAGGATTTGCAGGATGCACTAAAAAGACAAATAACGCAAATAACTTCGCTGTAGTAGGCATTACTCAGGAACCCGGAATCTTCGATCCGCATACTGTTGTCGCTGCCGGCGATGAGGAGATCATATTCAACATTTACGAAGGCCTTTATAAATTCGACAACAAAGGTAACCTTAATCCTTGCCTGGCTACAGATGTTGAAATATCAGCTGATGCATCCGTATATACTTTCACCATCAGAAATGGCGTAAAGTTCCATGACGGTTCAGATCTCGATCCCAACGACGTAGTCTACTCTCTTAAGCGCGCCGCAGGATTGAACGATGGACAGGACGGCATCGCATTGGTAAGAGAAATGGATTCTGTCAAAGACGTCAGGATCACTTCCGATAACCGCGTCGAAGTTGCTCTCGAGGAAAGCAACAGTGAGCTTTTGAGTTACTTTACAACAGGCATAATTCCCGAAGGCTACGATAACTGCCAGAAGGCTCCCGTCGGGACAGGTCCTTTCAAATTTGAATCATACACGCCCGGACAGAGTGTCGTCCTCGTAAAGAACGATAACTACTGGCAGAAGGGTCTTCCTTATCTTGACAAGGTCACGTTCAAGGTCTGTGCCGATATGGATGCCGGCCTTACGGAACTTGCGAACGGAAGCATCGACATTTTCCCTTATCTCACATCAGACAGGGCCAACCAGCTTGATCCTTCCAAGTACAATGTATTGTCGAACGGTTCCAACATGGTACAGGTCTTTGCTCTGAACAATGCAGTCAGTCCGCTGAACGACGTAAGGGTACGCCAGGCGATCAACTATGCAATCAACAGGAAGGACATCATCTCCGTAACAATGGACGGAGCAGGCGTCGAACTCTCTACTGCCATGAGCCCGGCAATGGGAAGCTATTATGACACTTCACTTGACGGGACATTTGACCAGGATATCGAAAAAGCTAAAAAACTCATGGCCGAGGCAGGTTACGAGAATGGTTTTGATATCTCCTGCACGGTTCCTTCATCTTATCTGATCCACGTTAATACCGCTGTCGAACTTGCTTCCGAACTTAAGGCTATCGGGATCAACATGGAGATCGAACAGGTTGACTGGGCAACATGGCTTGAGACCGTATATACAGGCCGTCAGTATGAAACGACAGTTATCGCACTTACGAGCACATATGCTCCATACGACGTTCTTGAACGTTACCAGTCAACATCAGACGGCAATTTCATCAACTATTCGAATGCCAAGGTAGACGAATTAATGGCTAAGATCCCGGGAACCATTGATCTGAACGAAAGGACAGCTCTTTACCATCAGGTTCTGGGGCTCCTCACGGACGATGCTTGTTCCGTATATATTCAGGATCCGACGACGATAACCGCCGTTTCAACAAGACTTGAGGGTTATAACGTTTATCCTATGTACGTCCAGGATATGTCACAGGTTAAGCTCGCATCCAAATAATAAGTATTCGGGTTTAAATATATTGGGGGCTGTCTTAAGTCAAATGAGGCAGCCCTTATTCTTTTTAAATCATCCAAAAGCATATATAATAGATTTTTATTTTAACTTATTAGAGCGGGGAACATGATTTGCAGAACAAGGCTGTCTATCTTACAGGAAAACTGATAGAGCTGATCTTGACACTTCTATTTGTGTCATTGCTTGTTTTCACGGCATTCTCCATCATACCGGGAGATACCGCCCGCGTTATGCTCGGACCGCAGGCTTCTGAGTCACAGGTTGCTCTTCTGCGTGCCGAACTTGGTCTGGACAAACCTCTCATCATCCGTTACGGAACCTGGATATGGGGACTTCTCTCATTTAATCCGGGTACATCCTACGCTTATAACATGAGCGTAGGCGAACTGATCTGTCAGAGACTCCCCGTCACCATTGGCATGAGTGCCTTGGCGATGATCATGGTCATCCTTATCTCTTATCCCCTGGCGGTCTTAAGCGCCCGAAAACCCGGACGGCTGGGAGATCAGATCTGCTCCGTTATCGGCCATATCCTTTTCGCGATCCCTCCTTATGTAGCATCTCTTCTTTTGATATTACTTTCAGGTTCTCTTTTCTCACTTCTTACTGTCGGCACATATGTAGACCCTTCAGATGATTTTTTCGGATTTGTAGGATGCCTCCTGCTGCCGTCTTTTGCGATAGCACTCCCAAAGATAGCAATGAGCTTTAAGTTCCTCAGATCTTCCATAATCGAACAAAGAACTGCGGATTACGTCCGCACATCCAAGAGCCACGGTCTTTCTGATCTGAAGATCTTAGTACGCCACGTTCTCCCGAATTCCAACGTCTCATCGATCACGATAATATCGATAATCCTGTCTGATATTCTTGGAGGAAGCCTTATCGTCGAGCAGGTCTTTAATCTGCCGGGGTTAGGCAGACTTCTCCTGTCAGCAATATCGCGTCGTGATTTTCCGTTATTGTCAGGCATAGTTTTTTATCTTGCCCTGATAACAGTTCTCCTTTATTTCATCTCCGACATCGCATCTAGCCTTGCCGATCCGAGAATCAGGCTGAAATAAGGAGGATCCGTTATGACTAAGCAGGCCAATAAAAACAGATCCCCCGAAGCTTCCGCTTTCTACACCGCAGGTCTCATCCTGCTTGGCATAGTAGTTATAGCCTTTGTCATTTCATTATTCTGGACACCATATGCGCCTGATGCCACAGATGCAGCATCCAAGCTTCTGGCACCGTCACCTGCTCATCCTTTCGGCACGGATAATTTCGGGAGAGACGTTCTCTCACGCGTAATGTCCGCTTCCAAATACACGATATTCATTTCGGCTTCCGGCATCGCCATCGCGCTTATCCTCGGCATTATCGCAGGTATTCCCGCAGGATATTACGGAGGTTTTACCGACAGGGGCATAATGCTGTTAGGCAACAGTATCATGTGCTTCCCGGGAATACTTCTGGCACTCGTCGCAGTAGCGGTCTTCGGTCCTTCGGTAACAAATGTCATCTGGGCACTGGGTCTTGTTTTCGCGCCCACATTCGCAAGAGTATGCCGTGTCGGAACCATGGAAATAAAAGAACTGGATTACATAACGCACGCACGCGTAATGGGAGTAAAACCCGCCCGCATCATGACTTTCCACATCTTCCCGAATCTGGTCGGCCAGCTTCTTCCCGCAACGGTGATCGGTCTTGCCAACATGACGCTTTTCGAATCAGGAATGAGCTATCTGGGCTTAGGCGTTCAGCCGCCCGATGCCTCATTCGGCAAGATGCTGTCCGATGCACAGGCATATATCCGTGTAGCTCCCTGGCTGATAGTATTTCCCGCCCTGATGCTTGTTTTCTACATACTGGGACTTTATTTCATTTCTGAGGGTCTTCGCGTTCAGCTCTCGAAAGGGGGCGCAAGGTGACAAGACACATTCACATCGTCAAAGTCCATCACCTGACTCTTTCCTTCCCTACCCGTAAGGATCCCAATCCGAAGCCGGTCCTGGATGACGTGGATTTCGGAATAAGAGACGGAGAGATATTGGGGCTTATCGGAAATTCCGGTTGCGGCAAGACCATGACCTCCCTGGCCATTGCAGGTCTGTTGCCGGAATCTGCTTCCATCGTTTCCGGATCGATCAAGTTCGCAGGCAAAGATCTTCTGGGAATGAAACCCAAAGAGCGTCGTGCCATGCTCGGAAAAGACATCGGCATGATCTTCCAGGAACCTTCCACCGCTTTGGATCCGCTTATGACCTGCGGAAAACAATTGGAGGAAGTTCTTACGGCCCACAGGGATGCATCGGTTACACCAGATGAGCGTCATAAAATGATAATAAGCATGCTTGACACCGTAGGTTTCACGGATCCTGAAGAGATCTGCAGACGCTATCCCCATCAGCTCTCAGGCGGTCAGCGTCAAAGAGTTCTGATTGCCGGCGCAGCGCTCCTTAAACCGCGTCTTCTCATTTGCGATGAACCGACATCATCACTTGATACGGTTACGACTGTTTCCATTCTGGCTCTTCTAAAAGATCTGTGCCACAAGCTTCATATGACCATACTTTTTATCTCACATGACTTGTCGGCAGTAAGAGGATTCTGCGACCGAGTCATGGTCATGAAAGACGGAAAGATAATAGACAGGGATACCACATCAGACATACTGAGCAATCCCAAAAACACATACACTGCAGAGCTTTTAACGAATGCCAGGCTCGACACAAGGATCCTGGGTTTTGAGCCTGCAACTGTAGACTACTCCAAGAGTCCTGTCCTCACGGCGGAAAACATTACCGCCGGTTACGGAAGATCTTTATTCGAACGGGGCAGGAACAAAACCAAAGACAACAACATTCTCCACGATGTTTCGCTCGAAGTATTCCCGAATGAGATCTTAGGACTCATCGGCAGTTCCGGATGCGGTAAAACAACGCTCATCAGATCGCTCTTAGGACTCCTGCCTCACACCGGCACTGTCAATATCAAGAGCTCAAGTGTCGGTGCCATCTTCCAGGATCCCGTATCCTGCCTTAATCCGGCTCACACGATCAAATGGCACATGGCAGAAGCATTAAAGGCTTCGGGAAGAGCAAGATCAGTCGCGGGTTCAGGCACAAAAGAAGAACGCAAAGCAAAGATCATTTCAAGGATAACCGCCGTACTCGAGGAGTGTGGGTTAGGAGCCGAGCATCTGACACGCCACCCGAAAGAGCTTTCCGGCGGACAGCGGCAGCGTGTTGCGATCGCCATGTGTCTTATTCAGGAACCTGCTCTCATCATTGCAGACGAGCCATTCTCATCATTGGATGCAAGTTCTTCCGCTGAACTCCTTAAGCTCATGACGGATATAAACAGGGAACGCAAAACAGCATTCCTTCTTATCACACACAACATCCACATCGTAAGACAGATCTGTCCAAGGGTCCTCGTAATGGATAGCGGCAGGATCTGTGAAGAAGGAACGACGACTGAAGTCCTTACTAATCCGGAATCGGACTGCACCTCCGCTCTTCTTGAAGCAGAACGAAGGATACATGGTCTTTAAAAACTTGCTATGCGAAATACCGACTAAAACGCCGAATTTGCAATTTAGTCGGTATTTTTGCTTATGGAAAAGAGCTGTATATCCCCGAGGGGTATGAGATAACAAACGCTGTTCACCAATCAACATTATTATCCGTCCGCAAAATATCGGAAAAACCGAAATATTAAGAAAGGCTGCTCCTAGGAGCAGCCCATCTCAAGGGTGATCTATATAAAGTGATGTCACTTTATGTTAATTTACACTTCCAACCTATTACGAACCAATTATTGATACAACTTCTACGTTTCCGGTCGTAATAGTCTGAATTCCGAAATCAGATCCCGGTTTAGTGGTTACGGTAATCGTTTTATTTGCATAATCAACATCATAATTACCATTCCATGCAGTGTTTATTCTTTCGATCGAATCAGAATACTGAAGCGTAATAGTAACTGTATCGTATGTGGAACTGGAGGGAGTTTGAATCCTTGTTTCTGTGCAATTCCAATCGTTATAACGATTATTTACCGGTGCATTACAGTTGTTCATGTTGGTAACAGTTGATGTTCCGGGAATCGTTGATGTTGCGCCGCCACCTGAGTTTGTATTTGTATTTGTATTCGTGTTGGTGTTGGTATTTGTGTTCGTGTTTGTATTATTATTTGTGTTTGTATCTGTATTTGTGTTCGTGTTCGTGTTTGAGTTTGTGTTTGTGTCTGTACCTGAGCTTGAGCCTGTACTTGCTCCACCGCTTGAACCGGAGTTGTTTGTTTTGGGAGTTGCACCATCTTTTATAGAGGCATTGGTAATATTGCCTTCAGAATCTTTTTCAACAATGATGTCTGAGGGATCATATCCTTCTTCTATCCACTCATCAATCTGATCCTGCCATTCCTGACTGATAGCCTCTTCGTTATTAGGATTGTACGTAGGCGGTTCATATGAACCTCCCAAACCTTTTCCTATATCTTTGACTTCCTGCCAGGCTACCAATTCAAACTCATTATGCTTTTGCACGCCTTCCTGAGCGCTATTGGCTTTTTGGATCGTGGCTGCAATACCGACGATTGAAACAGATGAAAGAAGAACAATAACTGCAATAACTACTACGATCTCTGTGAGAGTAAAGCCTCTCTTGCTGTTCATCATTTTTTTCATATAGATCACACTCCTTGCTTTAAGCTTTAATATGTTGATACCCTTTTTCATCAAGCTGTTTACTGCTTGATAATGTGATTATATGAGATACGTTCTTAACAATTCATCACCAATATATTGAAATTGTGAGGACATTTTGAACAATATGTAACCAAGGATTAAAATGATTTTGTCGAGATGATCTTCCGTGCTTCTTCCAACAAAGAAGCCTTGGTATTAAGGCATTTCTCTTCCATATAGTTATTAAACACACATGAAAGGATCTGCCCAATAATTGGTCCCGGAGTGACTCCCAAAGTCATTATGTCATCCCCGTTGATCTCGAGATCCCTGACATCAAATACAGCACCGGAAGACTTCAATGCATCAGCTATGCTATTCAGTTTTTCCAGCCTCTTAAGACGATTCTGTCCAAACTCCGAATGAGCAATGATATCTGCTCTTTGCAATACCTTGAGCTTATCAAGGATCGCCTCCGGATATTTACTCATAAACTTATGAACTTCGATCCTGTCTTCCTTTATATAAGTATCGTGAAGCTTCACCAGGAGACAGACATCAGTAATATACTGTTTGGAAAATTTAAGTTCATTAAGAACACGTTCAGTGATCTCCGTGCTTACCGAAGGATGTCCTTTCATGTGACCGACACCGTCTTTGTCCAATGTAAAGCAGGCAGGTTTGCCGAGATCATGAAACAGAGCCGCCATGGCAAGCTCCGGATCCCTTCCCTGACCTTCCGCATACGGAATATGATCGAGAACGTCAAGAGTATGCTCCAGAACATCCCTGTCATGATATTTCGATCGCTGTTCAAAACCTCTGCATGCACCTATCTCCGGAATGATCACGCTCATAATCTTCCAGCATGTCCTGATCGCGTGCGGGGCATACCTGCCCGTAACTATCCCCGTGAGTTCGGCCGCTATCCTTTCACCGGAAATCTGTTTTAATTCACCGGCATGCTCTTCCATGGCTAGCAACGTCTCGGGCTCAATGTCAAAGCCAAGTCTAGAACAGAAACGGACAGCCCTTAATATCCTCAATGCATCTTCATTGAATCGCTCGCCGGCATTTCCCACTGCCCTTATCAGTCTTTTTCTGCAATCTTCTTTTCCACAAACAGGATCATGGATCAGGCCTTCGACATCCATATACATCGCATTGATGGTAAAGTCCCGCCGCCTTACATCATCTTCTATCGTACTCTTAAATATAACTTCATCGGGTCTTCTGAGGTCTGAATATGAACCGTCTTCCCTGAAAGTCGTAACTTCGATATTTCCTTCTTCCGTTACGGCCGTAACAGTCCCGTGTCTGGCGGCATTATCGAAATAATTAATTCCTGCATTCTTAAACAGCATGATAATATCAGCAGGTTTTGCAGACGTCGCGACGTCATAATCGTGAGGCTTGTTTCCCAGTACGATATCACGGACGGCTCCGCCGGCCACAAAAGCCTTGTGACCTGATGATCCGATCAGGTTCAGGAGTTTTTTTACATAATCCGGGATCATTTCCGCTGAAACTTTTTTACCGTTATCCATACATAGATTATAACAAGCCTAATCGTCATATTCTTGAAATAATATAAACACTATTGTTTAGATATAATGAATCTGTTTATTAAAAATGCACTGTTGCAGGAGGGATAATATGTTCTTTACAAGAAAACCTTATCAGATCGATTCAGTTTACTATGAAGACAACACTCTTAGGATCGGATGTGAATGTCAAGAGTATTCGGAATCTTTTACCGGCGGTAAGGGAGTCTTTAAGAATACAAACGGAAGAATAACCGTTTCCGTCTTCTCTCCCGGAAATAAAATCATTACCGTAAAAGTAACGAATCACCAGTCTGAATCCCGTCCCAAATCCACTTCAGTCATCAATCTGACTCCTTCTACTGCAGGAACACTGGAAGATCAGGGTGATACTCTTGTATTTAAGAACGGATATCTTGAAGCACAGATCAATAAAAAAACATTTTCTATCAGATTCTTATACTGCAGTAATGAACTCTGCAGCCAGACCGCGCGCATGCCGGTATTCTATAAAACAGACTCCGGTTCGGAGAGTTGTTATTCCATGTCTCCAAATGCTAAAACCGGTGTTTCCTTCAATCTTGGCGCAAAAGAAATAATATACGGTCTGGGAGGAAGCGGTTCGTCCATCATACGCAACGGACAGGTCGTTGTATGCAATGACACTGACGGCAGTTCACGTTCTAAAAATACACCCTTTATCCTTTCGGACTCCAAGTACGGTTTGTTTATTAATACAAACCGTCCCGTAAAAATCGATGTCGGTTCATCTGACGGCTGTCTCACTTTTGAATCAGAAGGAGAAGAGATAGAATACAGCATCATTGCGGGAGATTCTCTTGTGGATATTCTTGAAATCTTCAACCAGATCAACGACCGTGTTCCTTCTGTTCCCTACACCGCAGGCGGTATCGCTTTATCTCTGAATGATGATCCCAACATTACTGCCCAGGACATAATAGATTCTTTGAAGCTTGCACGCAGCTCCGGAGTCATCGTTAATGAACTCTGGCTCGGTAATTCATGGCGCGCCGACTACGCACCGTATGGTTTTACATGGGACAATGTCAGATTCCCTGATCCGACGGGTTTTGCAAGATCATTATCAGACATGGGCATCAGTCTTGGTGTCTCCGTCAATCCATTCATATCCGAAAGTGCGCCCGAGTACTCGGAACTCATCGATACGGGCTGTCTCGTCACCCGGGCTGACGGCAGTGTCGTTCTTTGCGATGCCGAAAAGGGCGGCGTGGCTCTTATCGATCTTAATTTAGCTGAAGCAAGAAGCTGGTTTATCAATGCCTGTGCCGGTCTTGCGAGATGCGGCATTACAATTTTCGAATCCAATTACACTCCTTTGATCGCTGAAGCATATGAAAAAGCTTCCGGCAGAAATGGCTATCTTTCAAATTACATCTCTGTCATTAATACCGTATTGAGCGATCTGTCAGCACGTGAGCGCGGGCGCCGTGGAGCGTTAATAATTTCTGATTCGATTTGTTCCGGCGACCAGCAATCACCGTTCAGCAACATTTACTGCTCATTTACTCCTGATTTCTCTGATCTTTCTGCTACGGTTAAGAGTGCGATTTCCTACGGTCTTACCGGTTTTGGCGGTATTAATATTGACATACCGGAGAAGGATCTTATCGACAGTAAGCTTTTTGACCGTTGGATAGGATTCGCGGCATTTGCTCCTCATGCAAGGATCTGCGGTACTCTTAAATTCCTGGAAGATGCAAAGCTCCTTGATTCGGTCAAGGCCTATTCTGCCATAAAGACAGGTCTTGCCCCTTACATTTATTCAAGCCTTTGTGAGTTTGTAAACTACGGCACGCCGGTCATCCGTGCAATGGCACTTGAGTTTGCAGGCGACCCCGCGGCATCAGCATTCGATTCGGAATACATGTTCGGACCTTCTCTCCTGGCAGCTCCGGTCACAACTGCCAATGACAGCATCAGGATCTACATCCCGTCAGGAATCTGGACTGATTTCATGACTCACGAAAAGGTTCAGGGACCCAGATATATTACCCGCAAAGTTACATCCAATTCCGTTCCCGTATATGTACGTCCGAACTCCATAATACCTACAAGGACGCCTGATACCAACAGCGGCATCGGATCGCTCGATAACCTGACATTTACATGCTTCGGTCTCGGCAACGGCGCTACGGCTGCCTGTGAGGTCTTCGCTGACGGCGGTCAGGGCTCGGGAATCTTTACTGCCGAAGTATCCGGCAATAAGATCACTATCCGCACAAAGAACCTTGGCGGTACTAAGCATCTTATACTGTCCGGAATATACAATGTCGTCGGTCTGTCTGAATCCGTACCCGAGAAACTCAGCTACGGTACATCAATCGAGTTTTCGAGCAGCGAACTGGTAATAAGCTTAGGCTAAAGAGACAGAATCAAAGAAACTGATCAGGTCGGAAAAGTACTCTTCCTTCACGGGCTCATTCTGGATCTCGTGACGGTAAGGGCCGTAATTCTTTGACTTTACGTCAGCTCCATGCTCTTTCATCTTGGCAATTACTTTCTCAACACCCGTGCCGTAACTGCCTACCGGATCTTCATTACCATAGGTGAACATACACGGTATAGCTGGTACCAGAGCATAAGCGTTATCGCTCTGCATAAAAGAAATGAGACCGAATAATGTTCTGAAGCCGTCGCTTGTAAACGTGAATCCGCACATAGGGTCATCATCATATTTCTTAACTTCTTTATCATCTGTAGATAGCCAGTCCATATGAGACTTGGCATGGGGAATGTGCTTGTTATAGCTTCCGAACGCTATGGCGTTAAGCAGATGATTCTTTTTCTTCTTTCCTCCGAAGAAACATGCTGTATTTGCAAGAAATTTACCCATACCTACAGCAGGATTCGGACCGGCAGTCGAAGCAAAAACAAAAGCATCAAACTGCTTGCTGTATCTCGGAGTGCAGAAGATGGATCTGACTACAAAAGAACCCATCGAATGACCATAGAGAATATACTTGAGACCATCCTTTCCAAAACGCTCGACCGCATATTCATGAAATCCCATAACATCGGTAAGAAGCACCTGCCAGCCGTTCTTTAATCCGCCGAAATAACCTTTCGGATATCCGGCATCCTTATTCAGATCATAAGTAGTTCCATGCCCGGGCATATCCATTCCGCAGACATGGTATCCCGCATCGTTAAACCTGGAGATCATCTCTTCATAGCGCGCAATGTACTCTGCCATTCCGTGACAGATCTGGACAACGCCTTTTATCTTTGGAGCTGATGACGGATAGAAGAAACCGACTATCTTATAGCCGCCTCCGATAGAACTGACAAATGCCATTCTTTGTGGTTTTTGTATAGTCATAATGGCTTTCTCCTTTTCCGCGAAAAGATGACTTATCTCCTTCTGCTGCCTCTCATAAGCAGGAGTCTGAACAGTGTCAGTGCGGCGCTGGCAAGCGCGACCGCATATGTATCACCAGCTGCCCAAAGGACTTTCTTTGCAGCCCTGAGCTGGTCGTCAGATACCCATCCGAATTCCTTCATGGCCTGAAGTCCTCTTTTGCTCGCGTTACGCTCTATAGGGAGTGTAACAAGATAGAAGAGAAATACTACCGAGTAGAGCACGATTCCTATCGTGCTGATGTTATAACCGAGATTGCTTACCTCATAATTCTTCGAAGCGGCATACATAACAAAAACTCCGGCTATCGTAATCCATACACTGATCTTGGAAGTAACGCTCGCCACCGGAGCAATTATCTGACGAATCTTATACATAAGCATGCCGGAATGAGCCTGGCATGCATGGCCGCACTCATGAGCTGCTACGGCAATTGCAGTTATCGAATCCTTACCGTATGTAGTATCAGAAAGATTGATAGTCTCATTCTTCGGATTATAGTTGTCAGTCATGTTCCCGCCGGTATGTTGGATCGTAACGCCATAAACCTCATTGGCACTGAGCATCTCCCGGACGCAGGTATTCGCATCTTTTCCGCTTGCGGCACGTACGTCACTGTACTTCTTAACGAGTCTGTTAAGCCTTCCCTGAATGATGAAGCTCCATATCATCAAAGCAATGGCAAACAGATAAAACAATCCGCCGTAATCACCCAAATTATAAAACCAGTACATAGTAAACCTCCTGAGATCACCTTATTCCGAAAGATATCCTACCGGATTCATTTTATCATCTTTTCGAAAAGCGGTATCGCCTTACTATTACCCCATGCGGTAAATTGATTTTTCTTCCATTTTTCTTAAAATAAAAACAATAAGAAAATTTAACATATTTGGATATTGCCTGACTGTTTGCTGTTTGGTATGCTACCATACAAGATATAACTTTTGTATTGTTTTTCTTATTATCACTTCCGACAGGAGGAATAAAAACATGTTTGAGATCGTAAAAAAGAAGATGCTTGGTCCCAAGGTCTTCCTTATGGATATAGTTGCCCCGCTGGTTGCCGGCAAAGCAATGCCCGGTCAGTTCCTGATCGTCCGTGCCGATAAGGATGGTGAGAGGATTCCTCTTACCGTTTGTGATTTCGACCGCGAAAAAGGCATCATTACCATCGTATACCAGACTGTAGGCGCAGAGACCGAGCGCATGAGCAGGCTTAATGAAGGCGATTGCTTCGCAGATGTCGTCGGTCCTTTGGGTAATCCATCCGATCTTTGTGATCTTTCCATCGAAGAACTCAAAGCCAAGAAGATACTTTTCATCGCAGGCGGTGTCGGAACAGCCCCGGTATATAACCAGCTCAAATGGCTTCACGACAACGGCGTTGACGTCGATTGCATCCAGGGTGCAAGGACCAAGGAACTCCTTATTTTCGAAGATGAGATGAAGGCTGTCACTAAGAATCTCTATTTCGCTACTGACGACGGTTCCTACGGAATCCACGGAAATGTATGCGTTGCCCTGCAGCAGCTTTGGGACGAAGGTATCCGCTACGATCACTGTGTTGTCATCGGACCCGTCATCATGATGAAGTTTGCCTGCCAGCTTACAAAGAAGCTCGGCATCCCAACCGTTGTATCTATGAACACGATTATGGTAGACGGAACCGGTATGTGCGGAGCATGCAGGCTCCTGGTAGGCGGACAGGTCAGGTTCGCATGTGTTGACGGTCCGGAATTCGACGGTCATGAAGTGGATTTCGATCAGGCGTTGCAGCGTTCACGTCTTTATAAAACGCAGGAAGGCGAGCTCATGTTAAGACTGACCGAAGGCGATACGCACAGCGGCAACTGTGGTATGTGCTCATAAAGGAGAATAAGAAATGGATATAGATGTAATGAAGAAAGTACCGGTCGCTGAACAGGATCCCCAGGTCCGCGCAGCGAACTTTGACGAAGTCAACCTGGGCTACACAAAAGAAGAAGCCGTTCTTGAAGCATCGCGCTGTCTTAACTGCAAGAACGCACGCTGCATCCAGGGGTGCCCGGTATCCATCAATATTCCGGGCTTTATCGCAAAGCTTAAAGAAGGCGATGTGGAGGGGGCTTACAACGTTATCTCCTTATCATCTTCCCTCCCCGCAGTCTGCGGCCGCGTATGCCCCCAGGAGACCCAATGCGAGGCTCAGTGCGTAAGAGGCATCAAAGGTGAAGCAGTATCGATCGGACGCCTCGAAAGATTTGTCGCAGACACGGCAAAAGACATCGGTCTTAAGCCTCAGCTTCCTGCCGGAATGGTCAAAAAGGGCAAAAAAGTTGCCGTTATCGGAGCAGGTCCCTCCGGTCTTACCTGTGCCGGCGACCTTGCAAAACTCGGTTATGACGTAACCATCTTCGAAGCCCTGCACAAAGCCGGCGGCGTACTCGTTTACGGCATTCCTGAGTTCCGTCTTCCCAAGGAGAAGGTAGTCGCAAAAGAAGTGGAAAACATTAAGGCATTGGGCGTTGAGATCGTAACTGATGCAGTCATCGGCCGCTCACTTACGATAGATGATCTGTTCGAAAAGGAAGGCTTCTCAGCAGTATTCATCGGTTCCGGCGCAGGTCTCCCGCGCTTCATGAACATTCCGGGCGAGCAGGCCTTAGGCGTGTTCTCAGCCAACGAATACCTCACCAGATCAAACCTTATGGGAGCATTCTCACCGGATTCACGAACACCGATAATGAGAGCCAAAAAGGCTGTCATCGTCGGCGGCGGAAACGTTGCTATGGATGCAGCACGTACCGCAAAGCGTCTGGGCGCTGAAGTCCACGTCGTATACCGCCGTTCAGAAGCAGAGCTTCCGGCACGTGCAGAGGAAGTCCATCACGCAAAAGAGGAAGGGATAATTTTCGATCTTCTCACAAATCCCGTCGAGATACTTGCAGACGAGAACGGCTGGGTAAAGGGCTGTACTTGCATCCGCATGGAACTTGGCGAGCCCGACGCATCCGGCAGAAGATCTCCCGTTCCCGTGGAAGGTTCCGAATTCACGATCGACTGCGATGCGGTCATCATGTCTCTCGGCACATCCCCCAACCCCCTCATCAAGAAGACAACTTCCGGTCTTGAAGTAAACAAGCGCGGAGGAATCATAGTCAATGAAGCTGAAATGACATCCCGCGAAGGCGTATTTGCCGGCGGTGATGCGGTTACAGGCGCAGCTACGGTCATCCTCGCAATGGGCGCAGGAAAGTCTGCCGCAAAAGGCATAGACGAGTATCTATCTAATAAATAACAATATCTTGAAAGAAAATGAGGATAAGATCATGGAAAATCAAGCAATACCGGTAACACCGACAAATCCCGAAGAAAAGAAAGTCTGGGACGAAAAAGCCATAAATGAATTTATGGAAGAACAGAAAAAGGCCATAAAAAAAAGTACCCATGTCTGGATAGGGGTTATGGCATATCTTTTGATCATCGGCATAGTTGCCTGTTTTATCGTGTACGGTGTTCTTATGCTGGGCATGTTCGTAGTCAATCTGATCTTCTTCCTTAAGACGCAGAAATTCCTGAAGAGTTTCGAGAACGGCGAAGTAGATCTGAAAACTCTCTATGGATTTTATGAAAAGATGGGCAGCCGCGCTTTGAAGCTGTTCACTCTGAATCTGTTATGCGGAGGCCTTTTCGGCGTTATCGGATCCATTTATGAAATGCGCATTGCCGGAAAAGCTTTGCCGGTCGCAGAAGAGATCCTCGGAGATGATTTCAAAGAAGAGCGAAAAGCAGCAGACCCGAATGCACAATGGCATTACTGCATATACTGCAAAAAGAATAAAAGAGAAGGTAACCATCTGTTTAGACTGAAAGACGGCGTGATCTGCAAAGATTGTTTGGATAAGTATTGTTCTATGCTTCCCAAAAGAAGTGTTGATCCCATGCTTGTAAAGGAAAATGCAGTCGCAACCATTCCTAGTATTGACAGAATACTTCCCCAATGGGCATCAAAGGATCTGGAAGACCGCCTTGAATATCTGAAACAGAATAATGAACAGTATTCGGATTTCGCCCCTACAAAAGTCATTTGCGACGGATGTCTGGAATTAGATGAGGCAAAGTCTCTTTTCCGTGTCGTAAGAGCCGATGAAGACATTTATAACAGTGCAAGCCGCGGCATGCCGAGCGGCCTGATCCATCCATACAGCGCAGTTAAGGGCATTTGTTATGAGATGGTTTATGAATATGAGCAAGGTTATGAAGAGGATTCGATCTCGAAATGGGTATATACAAATACCAATACGATCGTGCTTGCTATCGAGGACAAGTATCTGAAAGAGGAAGTATTCATGTTAAACAAAGTCCCTACCGATACAGGCTGGTTCGCAAACAAGAAAAAGCCTCAGATCGATTATGCGGAACAAACGGTTAAAGAGCTTCAGGAGATCTTTAACAAACCCGCTCTGCCTGCCAGAAAACTGCATTAACGGAAACAGTTATCGTCAGGAATCTGTCTTTAAAGAATTCTTTAATCAGTTATTTCAGGATCACCGGCACACTCGTTGCCCAGATAGACCGGATAATTCTTACCCTCATATAAATTCATTATGGGGCGTCTGAGTTTGGACGGAAAAAGAGGAGTCTTGTTCAGCATATCTATTCTTAGCCACTCGTATCCCGCCTGATTGCAGTCGCCGTGATGTTCCTTATCACTTTCACCTATGTAATCGCAGAGGAACACGATATCGACCCTGTGGAAAGACTCACCTTCTGAGCCTTCAATAATGAAAACAGCATCTTTGGCTTTAACCTCAATACCGGTCTCTTCGGCAACTTCCCTCTCGCAGGCATCGGGCAAAAGCTCGCCTGCCTGCTGGCCGCCGCCGGGCATGATATAAAATACATCACCGTGGTCATCGATCCTGACCGCCAGGATGCAGCCGTCCTTTATAACCAGAGCCTTTGCCGAAGTGCGTACATTCCTTTCCATAAGTCCGTCCCCCTTTTGATATATTATCCCGATACCATGCACTGAATACAACTGCGGGATAACTCAACAGCCATTAGAAAATCCCCGTAATAATCCCCGCATAGCGTGATTTTTTGCGTGAAATTATATCATCGTTGAAGTAAATTCACGCTGTTTTTCACGCACAGCGGGGAATTCTGCGGGGATTTTCAACTGCACAAGACAAAATAACAGGGCCCGCACCCGTAAGTGCAGGCCCTGAATGATAATTCTTATCTAAGACTTAATTATGCTTTGCAGATGATGGAGAAATCCTCAGCCTTCAGAGAAGCACCGCCGACAAGACCGCCGTTGATGTTCTTCTGAGCGAAGAGACCTGCAGCATTCTTAGCATTGCATGAACCGCCGTACTGGATCGTGATAGCCTCAGCGCACTTCTCGCAATAGAGCTCAGCGATAACGCCTCTGATGAATGCGCAAACTTCCTCAGCCTGCTCATCAGTAGCTGTCTTGCCTGTGCCGATAGCCCAGATAGGCTCATAAGCGATAGTAATCTGGCAGAGCTTGTCTGCAGGGATATCCTTGAAAGCGCCAACGATCTGACCCTTGATCCAGTCGAATGTCTCGCCTGCTTCACGCTGTGCAAGAGACTCACCGCAACAGATGATAGGTCTTACGCCGTACTTAAGGAGTGCAAGAGCCTTCTTGTTGACTGTCTCGTCTGTCTCTGCATTGTACTCACGTCTCTCGGAGTGACCGATGATGCAGTAATTTACGCCCATCTTAGCAAGCCAGAGAGGTGAGATCTCGCCTGTGAAAGCACCCTTCTCTTCGAAGTGGCAGTTCTGAGCAGCGATCTTGATGTTTGTGTAAGCAGCAGCTTCAACTGCAGCTGCAAGTGCCGTAGCCGGAACTCCCAATGCAATCCTGGAAGTAGCATCCTTAACGAGGGGCTTGAGCTCTTCGATAAGCTTAACTGCATCTGCAGGAATACCGCAGTTCATCTTCCAGTTGCCTGCTGCGAATGTTCTGCCGATAACTCTGTCGTTAAGGCAGTCGATGCCGGGGAGAACCTTGCCCTCGATGTACTCGAGAGAAGCGCCGCCGCCTGTGGAGATGTGGGAAACCTTATCAGCATAGCCGAGCTTCTCGATAGCAGCTGCGGAGTCACCGCCACCGATGATGGATGTGCAGTCTGCATCAGCGATAGCCTGAGCGATAGCCTTTGTACCAACTGCGAACTTCTCGAACTCGAATACGCCTGCAGGGCCGTTCCAGATAACTGTCTTAGCGCCCTTGATAGCTTCAGAGAACTTAGCAATGGTCTCAGGTCCGATGTCGAGGCCCTGCCAGCCGTCAGGGATCTCCATTGTAGGAACTACCTTGCTGTTAGCGTTTGCATCGAAAGCGTCAGCAACAACAGTATCTGTAGGGAGAAGGAGCTTAACGCCCTTCTCTTCTGCCTTAGCGAGGATCTCCTTAGCGAGATCGACCTTGTCAGCCTCGAAAAGGGAATCGCCGATCTGGCCGCCCTGAGCGCCGATAAATGTATAAGCCATACCACCGCCGATGATGATGGTGTCAGCCTTGTCTAAAAGGTTTGTGATAACGCCGATCTTGTCGGAAACCTTAGCACCGCCAAGAATGGCAACGAACGGTCTTGCAGGATTGTCGAGCGCACCACCGATGAAGTCTATCTCTTTCTTGATGAGGTAACCGCAAGCGGAAGGCAGGAAGTTTGCAAGGCCTGCTGTGGATGCATGAGCACGGTGAGCTGTACCGAATGCGTCGTTAACATAGAGGTCAGCCATGGAAGCGAGCTCTGCTGCGAACTTAGGATCGTTCTTTGTCTCTTCCTTGTGGAAACGGACATTCTCGAGCATAAGGATCTCGCCATCCTTAAGAGCTGCAGCCTTAGCCTTGGCATCTTCGCCGATAACGTCTGCTGCGAGTGTAACGGGCTTGCCGATGAGCTCAGCAAGACGGTCTGCTGCGGGCTTCATGGAGAACTTAGCCTCAGGTCCGTTCTTCGGACGGCCGAGGTGTGATACGAGGATAACCTTCGCATTGTTGTCAACAAGGTACTTGATGGTAGGGAGAGCACCCTTGATACGCTTGTCGTCTGTGATCTTTGTGCCTGTTTCCTTGTCGAGAGGTACGTTAAAGTCTACGCGGACGATAACTCTCTTGCCGGCTACGTCTAAATCCTCAACGCTTTTCTTGTCATACATTGCCATGGATTTTCACACTCCTGATTCATATTTTGTGTTTTGGGAAACGCCGGATACGGCGCCTCTTATTTACTGACTTGAAAATTATACTATCTTCGCCCGACATGTTAAAGCAATAAAAAAGGCGAGTTTGGCGTTTTATGTGCCAAACCCGTCTGATTTTTTCCTTTAATTGAACTAGTGAAAATTATTTCTTGCCAAGGAGCGATACTATCTCGTGAACCTTAAAGACCTTCTGCCCGTCAACGTAGAATCTGAAAAGCTCTCCGTCCTTGTCATATATCTCGAAATGCTTGCCGTAAGACGCAACGAGTCCCCTCATCGTGTCGATCTCGAAAACCTTGGTCTCATAAGGGGCGCTGGGGTCCAGCTTTCTGTCCCTGTATTTTCTGATGGGCTTGCCCTTCTTATAAGGAATGCCTTCTTCAGCAGGACAATCCGTTCCGACATAAGTGATCTCTTTATCTGTGATGGTGATCCTGCCCTTGCCTGTTTTCGCGAAAGTGAATCTGTCGAAAACCTTAAAAAGATCGGCATTCATCTCCATCTTGAATCCGCCTGCCTTAAGCTGGTCTGAGATCAAGCCTCTCTCCCATTCGGTCCACTTATGGAGATCGTCAAAAACAACGCACTGGGGATCGACCTTCTCGATCAGACCCGTCGGAAGGTACCTTGCGGCATTACCGCAGTTGGAACACTGGATCATGTCATGCTTACCGGAATTCATGTACTGCATCGTATATTCGGAACCGCACTTGGGACATGCATATGCTATGTTCTGAAGACCTGCGGCGAGCTTTCTGCTCTTATATGTTCTCGGATTCTCGCGGATCCAGTCATTCTCGTTATAATCGACTCCGTCAAGGATCTTCTGCTGAAGTTCCTCGATGGATAATTCCTTGACTTCATCCGAATAGATCTTCTTTACGAATTCCGCACTGATCCTGCCCTTTCTCATGCCTGATCTTGACCATCTCGGCCATGCCAGATAGGCTCCGTGAATATGGGCAATATATATCGATGCTCCGGCTTTCTTAGCGAGCCTGGCGACACCGTCATCAAATCCTATGGACTTGCCGTCAACATGTCTTGTAGCTTCCGGATAGACGATTATGACTCCGTTACGCTTCATGACACGCATCATGGCTTTAACGGCTGCCGTGTCTACGACGAACTGCTTCTTCGGGATGGCACCGCCCAGTTTGAACCAATGTCCCCAGGCAGGTGCCCTGAATACGAATTCGCCGGTTACGAAGTTTGCCGGTCTCGCTTTAGTAAGACGGTTGATAATCATAGGATCCAAATAGGATTCGTGATTGGAGATAACAATGATGGGGCCTTCGTGATTAACGAATTCCATATCCGGCTTAACTTTGATATGACAGAATGCGCAGACTATCGGAACAATGATATGGGAACCCAGAAATCCGAAATAGAATTTGCTGGGTACGCATCCGATGTCATAGTCACGCGGTGCCTTTGAACGGGAAGCCGCATTGCTCTTGATCTCAGTCATCTCTTCACTCCGTCAACTTTGATAGCCAAAGTATTATACATTAGTGCTTATCGGTTCTTCAACCTCGACGTCTTTAAGCTCTCCGCCGTCTCTTATGACGATGACTTTTCCGTCTTCGGCAGCACTTCCCTGCGCAATGATCGCTTCAGGGTCGCTTGTCTCAACCGCATCGATGATGGCAAGATGCCCGGGCTTAACGATACCGTCAAGCATAGCCTCGGAGAAACGGTCTTCGACCATAGAGGTAATTACTCTTCTCAAAGGTCTTGCGCCATACTGGGGATCATAGCCCTTCTTGGCCAGGAGTTCCTTCGCGCTTTCGGTAAGCTCGATATCCATGCCGAGATCCTTGATCCTTCTTCCGACCTGCTTCATAAGGATGTCAACGATCCTGATAAGGGATTCTTTTCCAAGCATACGGAAGAAGATGATATCGTCCACACGGTTGACGAACTCAGGAGTGAACGTCTTCTTTAATTCATCAATGACGACTTTCTTTGCCTCATCGTATGACTTTCCGCCATAAAGTCCGTCTCTGGAGAGTTCATCCTTGTCGGAATCGTCTGCCATGGCAAATCCGATCTTTCTGCCTTCACTGCCGACCAGCATCCTTGCGCCGATATTGGAAGTCATAATGATGATCGTATTTCTGAAATCGACCGTCCTTCCGTGACCGTCAGTAAGACGGCCGTCATCCAATACCTGAAGCATCGTGTTGAATATCTCAGGATGAGCCTTCTCGATCTCGTCGAAAAGGACTACGGAATAAGGGTGTCTTCTTACAGCCTCAGTAAGCTGACCGCCTTCATCGTATCCGACATATCCCGGAGGCGCACCGATAAGTCTTGAAACATCGTGCTTCTCCATATATTCAGACATGTCGATCCTGACAAGCGCGCTCTCATTTCCAAACATGACCTCGGCAAGAGCCTTTGCAAGCTCAGTCTTACCGACACCGGTCGTACCGAGGAAGATAAACGTTCCGGAAGGTCTCTTCTCATCCTTAAGACCGAGTCTTCCGCGGCGGATCGCCTTGGCGATAGCATGAACTGCTTCGTCCTGACCGACGACTCTCTTCGCGATCTCGGATTCAAGGTTCTTGAGCTTGTCTGCATCTGATTCAGTGATCTTCGTTACCGGAATGCCAGTCCACTTTGCGAGAACAACGGCAACGTCATCGACGGTAAGCGATCCGGTATATCCGTCCGCATCAGGCTTGACCTTGTCCTGAAGGAGTGAAAGCCTTTCAGCCAATTTCTCCTCTTCCTCCTTGAGAGTCTGGGCTGCTTCGAAGTCCTGTGTGTCGACTGCGGCTTTCTTCTTCTCTTTTATCTCTTCTATCTTCTTTTCGAGATCATTCTTAACCTTGGAATCGGCATAGTTGATCCTCTTTGCGGCAGCTGCCTCATCAACAAGGTCGATCGCCTTGTCGGGAAGGAATCTGTCTGAGACATACCTTGCGGAAAGCCTTACGGACTGCTCGAGAACATCATCAGGGATGTAGATCTTGTGATGCTCTTCGTACTTGCTCCTAAGGCCTTTCATGATCGCAATGGCATCCTCTATGGAAGGTTCTTCGATCAGCACCTTCTGGAATCTTCTTTCGAGAGCGTGATCTTTCTCGATGAACTTGGAGTATTCATCAAGCGTGGTTGCACCGATTATCTGAAGCTCATTCTTGGTCAGAAGCGGCTTCATGATGTTGGCTGCATCCATCGATCCCCCCTGTGATTCGCCTGCGCCGACCAGAGTATGGATCTCGTCAATGAACAGTATGATGTTGGGGTCGGAGACTGCTTCATCAAGCATGTTCTTGATGCGCTCCTCAAATTCGCCCCTGTACTTTGAACCGGCGACCATGGAACCCATTTCCATGCTGTAAACTATCTTGCCCTTGATGACATCCGGGACATTATTCTCGGCGATCTTCAATGCAAGACCTTCTGCGATGGCGGTCTTTCCTACACCCGGATCACCTACGAGACAGGGATTGTTCTTGGTGCGGCGGATAAGGATCTGCATGACACGGGATATCTCTTCCTCACGTCCGATCACCGGATCGATCTTGCCCTGTTTTGCAAGCTCGGTAAGATTCTTTCCGTATTTATCGAGTGTCTTGTGACCCGGCTTTCCGCCCTGTTTTCCCTGATTTCTGCGGTTTCTTATAGGACCCATGCCCGAAGGCTGGTCAGGATCATCGTTACCGTTATCATCAAAAGACCTGTTCTCTTCTCTGGCAGCTTCCACCTGATCATTGAAAACATTGATGATGGAATTTCTGATCCCTTCAAGATCACAGCCTGCCGCCTCAAGACAACTAAATATCTCGGGATGATTGGAGATCTTACGGGACATGATGACGAACAAAAGATGCTCCGGATTTACTGCTCCGTTAAAGCCTGTCTTTCGGGACAGTTCGGCAGCGTTCGCGAAAATACGTCTTACATCGATCCGAAGACTCGAGAAAGCCCTGTCAGCGAGCATCTTAAGTGCCGCATCATCAGGCTCGTAATCACTGTCGACTCCCATCCGCTCTATTACAAGCGAAAGGTCAGGAACATTCTCGCTTAATATCTCTCTTGCAGGCGTTTCCGTTACGCACAGCGCAGCAAAAAGTATCGTATCACGTATCAGTGACGTATGTTTTTCTTCAGCAATGAGGCTCGATACCGCGAGCACCTTAGCTGTATCTTCAGTAATTCTCATATCACTCATCCCCTTTCAATATCTTTCTTATTCCATTTGCCCTGTATTTCTGTGAAGCAACGCTCTGGCTGTTCTTTCTTGACGGAGCTCCCGGCTCCCATAGAATATCCATCGTCAGTTTATCCAATGTATTCCACGATATCTTTATCTCACCTGAATCATCATAATCATGATAAAGTCTTATCCAGCCCAATGCCTGCAAAGCTTCGCTTCTGGAGATCATGCCCGCATACCTTAACGTGCCGTATGATCTTCCGTAAATATCCGCAGACTGTTCTTTCTTGCTGGTCGCGATCTCTTCTCTGCATGCTCTTTCCGCTTTAATGACATCGGTTATGAGCATCTCTCCTCTTTTAAGGAGTTCATCTTCCGTAACGCCCAATGTGTTGACACTTGCGATGATATATACGTCGGAATCAGCGATCTCTCCTCTCTCGGCGAAAGGATAAATGGACCATTCGTATTGGCTTACACGCTGCGTCAATGCCGCTATGCCGCCTTCGGTCTTAGCGATCGCAGGAAGCGAGACCGTATAAAGGATCTTAAGTCCGGTTCCCGCGAGTCTTACGTTAGAAGTTAGGAATCCGTAGTTCTCCGAAAAAGCGATGTCGAGCTTTCTCTCAAGATCAAGAGCCTCTTTCTCAGCTTTTTTATAAACGCTTATGTCGTGCCCCTGGGCCATAGCTTTTACGGTCAGATGCTCTCCGCTTCCCACTGAAACGGAAAGGCTGGCATCGTCATTATAGTAAAATGCCTTTCTTTCCGGATCTGCCATCTGGCTGGCTTCACGTCCCAATATCTGAAGTCTTGTAAGCCTTAATACGGTTTCCTTATCAAAGTCTGCGGCATTACCGCCCTTATATACTGTTTTGTCAATGGCATTGTCTACAGTCTCAAACAGGCTTTGGCATTCCTTGTCATCCAGCCTCGGCATGAAGTTGTAACCCTTTATGTTCCGGACAATGCAGGCTTTAGTGGAGAGCACAACGTCGTTGTCTTTACCTTCATTCAAATACCACTCAGCCATTGCTGCCACCATCCTTTCTGCCCTTAAGTTCGTCTCTTAGTCTTGATGCCAGTTTATATTCCTCCGCATCTGCTGCGACCTTTATTCCCTTTTCCAGATCTTCATCGGAAAGCATTCCGAGATCAGCCTTCATAAGCTGATCGAGCGTGAGACCTCCCTTTTCAGTCTTGGCGGGAACCTGCGTGCCGTTATCTTTTTCAGATGCCTTTTCAGGTATCTCGGTTCTGACTGTTTCGATTACAGTTCCCGAAGACTTCTTAACCTGGGGGATCTCTTTTGTCTCGGCATCGGTATTTGCCGACTGTGCCGGCAGACGCCCTGCGTATTCGCTGTTTCCCTGCTGCTTGAACATCTCTCTGACGATATTGTCATTAAAGGTGTTGTAGCATTCGATACAGCCTACCCTGCCTTCATTCTCGAACTCCCTTAAAGTCATTCCGCACTTCGGGCATGTCAGCGTGCTGTTTCCGAAATCAAGTTCGCTCATCTGCATAAGTGATGAAGCTATCTGATCCAAAGGTGCGAACGGATTGCCCATAAGGTCGGAAGGATCCCTTAAGAACCTGTCATATCCCATGAGTCTTGCACAGTTCTCACAGTACGTGACCCCGTTTATCTTTATTATCCTGTTGGTAAGTTCCTTACCGCATCTTTCACATCTCATTTATCTCTCTCCTTTGCCGGAAATCTTTTATTCCTTATTCATGTAACCATCAGTCCCAAAAGCGCATGTTTGAAGATATCCGCTCTTAAGACCGCCCTTATATCCGAATCAACCCTGGCAAGAGCCCTGTCCGATACAGCGGCCATGATCGCCGTGCCCTCCTTTGAAGTCATCGCACCGCATGATACCGCATTGACCAGAAGATTCTTTGCCTGCTGCTGCGACAGGTCGTCTCCCACACTGTCGATAATGGACTTGAGGTACTCGGCCGGTCCTACGTGATTTACACGAGTGATCGTGATCTGTCCGCCGCCGCCTCTTCTGCTCTCGACAATATAACCGCTTCCGCCCGAAAATCTTGTAGACAGCACATACGTGATCTGGGACGGAACACAGTTTGCCTGCTCAGCCAGTTGGCTTCTGCAGATCGTAGCAGTACCGTCGTTCTCATCGACCATCTCCTTGATCATCTGCTCTATTACATCAACCAGTCTAGCCACAAGATCATCCTCCTTCCGCTTACAGGTTTTGACTTTGTTCTTTTCTGACTTTGACTTTGACTTTCTTTGACCAATAGAATTATCGCCCTGTTTTATTCGTTTGTCAACATCGTAATTTTTTTCGAAAACAGCGATTACTGAAAAAATACTGAAAATGGCTCAAATCCATTAAAATTTCAGTATTTTCGGGCAAAATTAAAGAATCCGTCATGGTTTGCAGACGGATTCAGTAATTATTCGGTAATCATCAATAATATGAAACTGATTATCTGTGATAGAGCTTCTTTGTCTCGTAAACGGGCTCGCAGGTAAGATTGATCCCCAGCTTGTGGAACATGTTGATATCGACGGAGCTCATCATCGTGGTCGAGTGAGCGTCACTGTTCATCAGGTTGCTTATCTGCTGCATAGCAAGCTCAGCTACAGGATTGGTAGCGGCGCTTATCGCAAGAGCGATGAGGACTTCGTCAGTATGAAGTCTCGGGTTATGGTTGCCCATGTGATTGATCTTAAGATCCGAGATAGGCTCGATAACGTTGGGTGAGATGAGCGGAATATCATGAGCGATACCGGCGAGCATCTTGAGGGCATTAAGCAGAGCTGCGGAAGCAGGTCCCAAAAGCGAAGTGGTCTTGCCTGTGGCCATACGTCCGTCAGGGAGCTCGAGCGCCACTGCGGGACCGCCGGTGGATTCAGCTCGGACCAAAGCTGCTCCGATAACCCGTCTGTCAGAAATGTCGATGCCGCTCTTCTTCATAAGGAACTCAATCTTTGTAACGTCTGAGCCGTCCGAATTGCCTGCGCGCGCGGCCATCTTTGCCTCGTAATATCTTCTGACGATCTCCTGCCTTGAAGCATTCTGGCAGGCCTCATCATCGATAATGGCAAATCCTGCCATGTTAACACCCATGTCCGTAGGTGACTTGTAAGGACTCTCTCCGTATATTTTCTCGAAGATCGCATTAACGACCGGAAAGATCTCCACGTCCCTGTTATAGTTGACTGTCGTCTTTCCGTAAGCTTCAAGATGGAAAGGATCGATCATGTTAACGTCGGCAAGGTCTGCCGTGGCAGCCTCATAAGCGACATTGACAGGGTGCTGGAGCGGGATGGACCAGATTGGGAATGTCTCGAACTTTGCATAACCGGCCTTGATGCCGCGCTTGTTCTCGTGATAAAGCTGTGAAAGGCAGGTAGCCATCTTTCCGGAACCCGGACCGGGAGCCGTTACGACAACGAGCTTACGTGAAGTCTCGATGTAATCATTCTTGCCGTAACCGTCTTCACTTACGATAAAAGGAATATTAGAAGGGTATCCGTCAATGGGATAATGTCTGTATGACTTTACACCCAGACCGCGGAGTCTGGCCTCGAACTTCTCTGCCAGGGGCTGTCCGGCAAACTGGGTAATTACTACGCTTCCGACATAAAGTCCGAACTCGGTAAAAGCATCGATGAGACGGAGTACTTCCTGATCATATGTGATGCCAAGGTCTCCTCTTCTCTTGTTTTTCTCAATGGCGTCTGCATTGATCGCGATCACGATCTCGGCATCTTCTGAAAGCGCCTTCAGCATTCTGATCTTACTGTCAGGCTCGAACCCCGGTAAGACTCTTGAAGCATGATAGTCATCAAATAATTTGCCGCCAAACTCCAGATAAAGCTTGCCGCCGAATTTCTCGACGCGCTCTCTGATGTGCTCACTCTGGAGCTCTACATACTTATCATTGGAAAAACCGATCTTAAACATATACTAAAGACCCCCCTTGCGAAAAATTATATCCCAAAGAAGTCCAAACTTATGTTACAAAATTCGAAGCGGCTCCATTAAAAGAAGTGACTTTCCGGAAGGCAGACTTTCAGTACTGCTTCCGCCGTAAATGATCTCACGGTCACCCCGTGACTTTATGAGACTGACGAATTCTTCCCTTCCGGAAATGACGTCATAACCGAAAGAATCTCCGCTGTAATGCATCGGGACAACAGTCTTCGGATCGGTCAGCAAACAGATCTCGTAAGCCTTTTTACAATCTATCGTGTAAAATCCTCCGACAGGAATCAACAACAGGTCACATCCTTTGATCTTATCTGCCTGTTCTGCTGTCAGGTCACAACCGATATCACCCATATGGACTACGGTCTCGCCTCCGGCCTTTACTATGGTGATATTATTTTTGCCGCGTTTCGCACCCCGGACATCATCATGAAAAGTACTTATGACCTCAACTTCGGGAGCAGGTCCTTCATATGGGTTCTCAGGAGTTCCTACCGATCCATGGTCATTATGATCGCCGTGGGAATGAGAACAATAAACTTCGTCTGCAATTACGTCTGCTTCCGCAAGCCCGGGAACCGAACCTTTGGAATAAGGATCAAAGCAGACGGAAAGGCCTGTGGAAAACCTGATCAGAAAACATGCATGTCCTATATAGGTTATCTCCATATGTGATCCTCCTAAAGTTTATTATCGGGATGATCCGCGAAGATCAGTATTTTACGTTGTCATCGCCTGACTTTTTGCTGTCGGCATTAGATGTTGATGTTGACTCAACGGTAAAAGTGGCATCATCAAGGATCTTGGAATTTGCCTTGAACTCCTTCTTGGCCTGGGATGCCAGAAGGGCATTTGCCATTCCGCCGATAGAACCTACCACGAGCGTGGCACCAATAATGATGTTCAGCACTTTGGAAGCTCCGTTGAAGAATACGATAAACACGCCGAGGCCCAATGCCAGAATTCCGAACAGCAACGAGAACCACCAGTATTGCGCTCCGGCAGGCTTCAGTGTTCCGATAGCAGTTACTATTATGACAATGGCATAAACAGCAATGATTATTCCGAATATGAAGTTAAATACCGTGATAACGGGCAGGGGCTGCACAATGAACACGATTCCCACGACAGCCAGGATCAGGCCGATCATCAGAACTATCGTATCGAACAGTGTCTTGTCTTTGATCCTTAAGAAATTGATAAGAGCGAAAACACCGACAAGGATCAGAATTCCGCCGATCACTCTTACAAAACCCGCGGCTATATCATCACCCTTTCCAAACAGGGTTCCTATGATGAAGATAAGTCCCAGAAACAGCATGATAATATCGATAACGATCCTACCGACATTGTAACTGCTGATCTTATCTTTTTTATTCGTGTTCTTAGCCATTTATTCAGTCCTCGCTTTCGCCTACGGTCATTATTCTGTTCTTTCCGGCTTTTTTCGCACTAAGCAAAGCTTTATCAGCCTCATTGAGCGCCCCGGCCAGATCCATGGTAACATCAAACCAGGAATATCCGCCGCTTACAGTAACAGATTCTTTCATAAAAGAATACTTCTTTTTCGAGAATTCCTTCCGTATCTGATTCAGGGTGTCAAGATTCTCTTCCCTGATTCCGTTCTCGAAAATGATCACGAAAGTATCCCCGCCATGCCTTCCGATTATCGTATCTTCATCGATATAGCCTTGCAGCACACTTCCCAAAGTGCGGAGAACGTCATCACCTTTATCATTTCCGAGTTCATCATTTATCTTCTTGAAATCATCGATATCAAGGACCGCTACACCGCAGGGGTCAAGCTCGTTCGTTTTCGAAAGGATCTTCTCAGCTTCTTCAGTCAGGTATCTCTTGCTGTATACTCCGGTTACTCCGTCAGTCTCAAAGCCATGTTCGAACTTACCGGTACTTGTAAGAGTTCTCTCACTGATGAGAAATTTTGATTCATTATACATTTCGAGCTTAAACGACATATAGCTTACGACCAGAGCAATGATCTCCGATATGACTATGCATATGATCGTGAAAGACCTCTCGGTCGGATAATCATACATGTGAAGGATTCCGGAATAGAGGATGAAAACGACACAGACACCGCCCTGGATCTTCTGAATGAAAGGGTCATGGAAGATCGAGCAATACAGGATCGAGAATAAAGGCAGTGTCCACAGAGGAATGAAAAAACTGTGCGCCAGTGAGATGACGCCCATCATTATCAGCAGAGCAAATGAACATACCCTGTTCTTTGTACTGTCAGTACTGTTTTCAGATCTGTTGGAAAATCTTGTGACCAGATATACAAGTATGTTTATTCCGAGCGGAACCAGGATCCTGAACTCGATATATGACTTCAAAGGCTGGCCAAGATCCTGAATAAAGTAATAGTAAGCGGCAATTGCGATCTCAAGGATCAAACACACGACAGCGATGATGAGAAGGAGCTTCTCAAGCTCAAACCTTATCCTTCTTTCAAGATTCCGCATTGCGGGATCGCTGACCGGCTTGTTATCCATTTTTTATCTCATTCGGCTATTGCGTTTCTATACTGTTACCCTGTGAATCATCCGTATTTTCGCCATTACTTCCGGGAGAAAGCGTCAGCGGATTTTCCGTTGCCGGTTCACCTGCGGGATCTGCCGGTTCGGTCTGATTGATCAGATCATTACCGCCTGTCGGTTCGGTGTCAGACGTTTCAGTTCCTGACTCCGTTGCCGAAGTTTCTGTCGGATCAGTATTCTGAGTTTCTGTAGTTGTTGAAGATTCTGACGGAGACGGTGTCGTTGATGTCGATGCAGCACCGGCTTCCGTTACTTCCCACGTTGCTGTGGCAGTAGCCGTTCCGCGGAAAGAATCTTTATATGTATAGGTAATGGTGTATTTCCCGATCGTCTGCTGGGCCTTCTCCAAGCTGATAGTCTTGTTTGAAGAATCCTTTATCTCATATTTGACTTCGCTTGTTTTATCCTGCCCCTGCGATGAGGTAGCGGTAACACCATCCATCGGATCTATCTTTTGCCCGACTTCCGACGTTATGGAAGTATTCGTTAATTCGATCTTCGGTTCAGAAAGCGTTGTGGAACCAAGGATCCTGAGATTCAGGTCGACATCCGTACTTATTCCGGAAACCTTTCCGTGCCATGAATACTGCCAATATTCGAAATAGTAGCTTCTTGGCGGAATGGTATCTCCTGCCTGATAATAATTATGCTCATAACTGTCGCTTGAGGGATCATAAACGCTATAGGGATATGCATACCAAAGCTTATACTGGGACAGTATACTGCTGGAATAGCTTCCAAGCCTGTTGTTAATATCCGAAGTATTCAGATAAACACATGGCGTATATCCGTTTTGAGAGATAGTGCTGCAAAATGCAGTGATTACATTGGCAAAATCCTGTCCATACAAGTCCCAGGTCCTGTAACCGCTGCCGGTCTCCCAGTCCATTACAACAGGAAGATTGATGCCGAGTCCGCTGATCTTATCAAGCGTAAATGAAGCTTCCTCAAGGGCTTCATAAGGAGTAACGGCCTGTGAGAAGAAATAGACGCCTACCTTTATTCCGGCCGCTTTGGCATTGGCAACATTGGTTGCCAGTTTATTATCTTCATAGATCTTTCCGGAAGATCCCCAGCCTCTTCCGCCGCATCTGATAAACGCAAATGTGATTCCGTCAGCTCTGACTGCATTCCAGTCGATGTTGCCATTGAATTCGGATATGTCTATTCCCAATTCAAAATCCACGAGCTTATCGTTTTCTTCCGGAGGCGGTGTCGGAGCGGTCTCCTCCGGTCCCTGGTGAACTACCTCCTGGTTCTGTGACTGGTCTGTCTCGATATCGTCTCTGTCAATGACACCGGCAGTTCCGGATACGATCGCATCAACTAAATCCTCATCAGATAATGATCTTAACTCGTCAAGATCAATAACACGGTCTCCCGTAAGACTTCCGCGCTTTGCCTTCAGGTTATCCATGGAAGTATTCCTGACCTGGCTTTCCGATGTAGTAGCAGTAGCCGACGGTTCCGTTTCAGTTGCCTGAACATGCGAAAGATACTGTTCAGCGGCATTGAGCTCAATATTCTCTGAAGGAACGGCAACACCTGAATTGAATCTGATAGCCGCAGCGCAGACAGAACCAATCGTTGCTACAAATACTGCAGCAGCGATTATGAGACTTATCTTTGCTTTATTCTCCTGTGCAGAGCAGAATCTTCCGATAAAGCTCTGATCACGGTTTTCTTGAACTGCTTTTTTCTTCAAATCTGTACCGCCTGTCTGAATACACAAATATTCATGATAATTTTCCTTTAGCCTGAGTTCTAAGTCAAGACGATAACTCCTTACAAATAAATTACCGTTTCACTACATAAATTGTTCCGGAAATTTCCTAAACCCGCTCAGATCCTTATGCTTTCGGGTATTCGTTGCAGAGAAGTCTGTAAGGCTCCTCGTCCTCCTCAATCTCGGGAAATCTTCCTACCGGAGGATTAAACCTGTTATCCGTATTATCGTCATTGACCTGTGATACCTCACCCAAAAGGACCGCGCCGGTCCCCTTCTCGACTTCAAAGTCATGGTAAAGGTACGGCTGGATCGAGATGCTCTCACCCGGAGTAAGCCTTACCTGCGTTCCGGCCCTGACCTGATAAGTCCTCCCGTCCGTATGGATAGTAACATCACTTTCCTTATCGATCTCTTCATCAGGGAGCGAATTATAAACCCTGATCAGCAGATTACCGCCGCCCTTGTTAATGATGTCCTCCATCTTGTTCCAATGAAAATGATTGGGAGAATACTGACCTTCTTCAATAAACAGAAGCTTCTCGGCATATGCCTTCGGATACTGATCTTTTTTCTTAAGATTACCGTTGCGGAGCGTAATAAGAGAGAATCCGACCTTGTCAAAATCTCCCAGCCCGTAATCGGTAATGTCCCAGCCGAGCATGTTATCCCTGATCTCATCGTACTCGTGCCCCTTGGTAAGCCACTCTTCCGGCGTGAAATTGCAGAACGGCGGCAGGCTTATCTTCAGGTCATTGATCACACTTTCCATGCGTTTTAAAGCTTTGTTGATCTCGGATCTTTTCATAAGATGTTCTCCTTTTCCCCGTTAAATCTTAACACGGTGTCCGACAAGATATTCGTGGATAAAGGGGCAATTTTACGGTTCTTTGGAAGACCCTGAACACCTGTTGCTGATCAGTCTGAATAAACAGGCAACAGCAAAAGACGATAAGGTTATACCGGCAAATATGCCTATTCCGACAGGCCATCCCCAGCTTAGGAAAGCATAGAAATCATTTGTATCAGGCCACGGACCGCCAATACCGTTTATGAGGATATTAAGCATGTAACCTATACCGTAAAGCAGTGTCGGTACGGCAGCTATAATCGTATGCACAAACGGGATCCTCTTCCTTTTTACAACGATGAATTCTGCCATGGCAGTAACCGGCAGGAGCAGATGGAAGAAAAGGTTTCCCCTTCTATAAAACTGAGGATATCCGTAAAGAGGTCCGAACATAAATGCAACAACCGCAAAGGTTATGGCGACTCCGCAAACGGCGGCAAGTTTCAGAACAGCCAGCTTATCAGCATTTTTCTTAAGCAGAATGAAGCACAGATATATGAGCGCGACAATTCCGCAAAACACATTGGTGAGTACCGTATAGAACTTGAAGTTCTCTATGCCGGAGGCCTGCAGTGCGCCTTCTTCCGGCTTTCCGGTGAGCATGAAAACAATGCCTACTATCGTGAAGATGGTAATAATGATATTCAGTATTGTTTCGGCTGATGAATTCTTCTTACTCATAGCAGAATTATAGCATGCAAAAAGGCTGTTCCGTATTTCTACGAAACAGCCCTGTTGTTTGATTCTGCTATGAAAGCAAAGCTTATTCCGAAGCTCTTCCGCACAAGCGAGCGAAGCGCGGAGGACCTGAGCTGAGGAAAAGCTTTAATTTATTCTATCAGCCCTTCTCAAGCGCGAGAGTAACTGTCGTGCGGTCGCAGACCTCTGAAGGTCCGAAGTACTGGATAGCACCCGGGAATGTGAAAGCAGTCTCAACTGCCCACTTCTCTCTGTTAGCTTCGAAGAACTTAAACGGCTTGCCGTCGAGTTCTACGAGAGCCTTTCTGATAACCGGCTTGTCCTGACCGTTTCTTCTCTCCATGTTCATCATCTTTGTGATAGGCATACCGCCTGCAACCCACTCATCAGCGGGCTTAGAGATGTTGGATACCTTTGAGAGGTAGCCTGTGAAACCGTACTGGATGAGCATGAATGCGTTGAAGCCCAAAGAATAGCAGTAGTCAGCATCGAAGTTGGAAGGGAATGCGCAACGGCCCTCATAACCGAAGAAGTGGTGCTGTGCGCCGAACTTGCCCTTGTATGTGCCGGCTTCCTTTCTCTTTGCGAGCTCATTCTTAACCATCTCGGAGAAGAGCTTCTCAGACTCGATGAGGGATACCTGAACGTTGCCGTGAGGATCTCTTTCGAGGAAGAGCTGCTGCTGAATGCCCTGGGGAAGGATATCGAAAACCTTGAAAGCATCTGCAGAAAGGCCTGCCTTGATGAACTCGTACTTAGCGTTCCAATCAGGAAGAGCGTTGAACTGAGCGGTCTTCTCGCCTGCGAGGAGCTCGTTGATCTCAGCGATGAGAGCGGAGAACTCAGGAACGAACTCTACAATACCCTCAGGGATGATGGCAACACCGAAGTTATCGCCGTTAGCTGCTCTCTTCTCAACGGAATCTGCAATCTGGTTTGTAATGTCTGCAAGAGACATCTTCTTAGCTGCAACTTCCTCACCGATGAGGCAGATGTTAGGCTGTGTCTCAAGAGCGCACTCAAGAGCAACGTGGGAAGCGGAACGTCCCATAACCTTGATGAAGTGCCAATACTTCTTAGCGGAGTTAGCATCTCTTTCAATGTTGCCGATGAGCTCGGAATATGTCTTTGTAGCTGTATCGAAACCGAAAGAAGCTTCGATGTCTTCGTTCTTCAGGTCGCCGTCGATCGTCTTAGGGCAGCCGATAACCTGAATGCCTGTGTTATTAGCAGCCATGTACTCTGCAAGAGTAGCTGCGTTTGTGTTGGAGTCATCACCACCGATGATTACGATAGCCGTAAGTCCGTTCTCTTTTGCATTCTCAGCAACAGTCTGGAACTGTTCTACTGTCTCGAGCTTCGTTCTGCCGGAACCGATGATGTCAAATCCGCCTGTGTTTCTGTATGCGTCGATGAACTTATCATCGAACTCAACATAATCGTTCTTAAGAAGTCCGTCAGGTCCCTTCTTGAAACCTAAAAGCTTGTTCTCAGGATTTGTAGCTTTCAAAGCGTCATAGAGACCGGAAATAACGTTGTGTCCGCCCGGAGCCTGTCCGCCTGAGAGAATAACGCCGACAACCTGCTTCTTAGCTTCTGATGTATTAGCACCCTTAACGAATGTGATCTCGGGCTTACCGTATGTATTGGGGAAAAGAGCCTTGATCTTGTCCTGATCTGCAACACTCTGTGTAGCAGCACCTTCCTGTACGCTGATATCAGCAATACCGTTTCTAAGCATGCCCGGAAGCTTGGGCTGATACTCATATCTTGCTTTTTGAAGTGGTGAAATATCCATAGCTGAACTCCTTTAATATAAAATACACAAGAATAATAATTAATCGGAAAGCAAAAGTAAATGATTGATTTGGTGCTTTTGTGTATAAAATCAGCCTGTAGCGGCAGCACGGCCAGATCCGGATCTGTTAAGGTCAATAATGGTAAAGACTATGGCAAATACAAACAATAAGACGCTTATGATCTGTGAAGTTGAAAGCCCGAAAAGGAATCCTCTGATCTCGTCTCCCCTGAAGAACTCATCTGTAAATCTGATGACCGGATAGATGTAGAAATAAACGATCAGCATCCTGTGCTGAAACTTCCTTTTTTTGTAAAGCACCAATAAAACGAAAAACAGGATCAGATTAAGTCCTGATTCAATAAGCTGTATCGGCAGCCTGTTAACATCATTTACGGCCGGATACAGCGTGTTTCCGTGTACTGTGAAGCCGACTTCACAGGGTACACCATAACAACATCCGCCCAGAAAACACCCGATCCGGCCGAATGTATGAAAAAGCGGAATGGAAACAGCTACGGCATCAAACATGACATGCCCCCTGAAATACTTCTGGGATACTTTGTCTGAAATGACAAGCGCGATCAAACCGCCGATAAGACCTCCGTAGAAAACCATACCGCCAAAATAGTTTCCGAATAACGTTTGAACAAAACTTATAAAGTTATAGTCCTTGATGTTCAAAAATAATGTGATGATCTTATCTGTATTCGTAAATCCGTAAACTATATGTGCACCGATCACGGCTCCGGCGGCGAATATCAGACCGGTCATTGCGATATCTTCGAAAAAGACTTCTTTTTTTCTTAAGAGCAGATAGCAGCACAAAGCGCTGGCAAACATTCCAATAGCTGCCATTATGCCGTATGTTCCTATAGATCTTCCGAATATTTCGATAAATGGATACATGAATAACCTTTACATAAAAAGGCAGTTGCTTAATTACTTAAGCAACTGACCTCTTTCGCTTCGATATAACTATCCGTTAAATAGATGAAACTGCTGAAGCTGCTGCACAGGCAACACATGTAATGCAGAGACCACATGCAAAGAATACGATAGCACTTTCAACTGTACCTACGATAGATGTAATAAGACCGATCGTAGCAAGAATCTGCTTCTCACCTGCCTCTTTAGCTTCTTTTCTGGCACCTGCTGACTTGACCATACCGATGATACCGACTACGATAGCTGCCAATGTAGCAACAATGACAATGATACCTGCGGTACGAGAACCATCATTTGTAGATGTGTCGATAGCATTTGAAATAGCTGATCCGATGTTAGGGATAACAAGGGAAGCAATACCCAATACCAATGCAACGATCTGCTTATTCTTTGTAGTTTCCATATAGACCCTCCTTAAAAAAAATAAACATACCAAAAAAGTATGCACTTGATATGTATTATTACACTTATCTAATAAAATGTAAATTAACAAAGAAAAATGAGTTTCTTAAAGCCTTCATTCTGAAATGCTACATTAATTGGCTAACTGAACAATAAACTTATTTTGATTTTCAAACAATTTGTCTGAAAATCAATTAACATTCACAGATTGGTTTGATAAAATCATTTTTACATGGGGATAGAACACAATGCGAAACCCCTAAATTATTAAGGAGGGTCACTCAAATGGCAGAAAACACACCGGCTCAGGGCCAGTCTAAGGGTAAATCAATTGCATGCATGGCATGCGGTATTGCTTCCATCGTTCTTTGCGAAGCTTATGGTTTGGGTCTTATTCCCGCTATTATTTCGCTTGTTCTCGGAAGCCAGTGCGCTAAGGAAGGCGTTCAGAACACATTTACAAAGGTTGGTAAGATCACAGGTATCATCGGTCTTATCCTCAGCATCGTTGTCGGCGCACTCATGATCATTCTTGTTGCTGCTGCAGCAGCTTCCGGCATAAGCTCATATAATTGATTTATTAATCTGATTTCCGATCAATTGAAAGGGGTTGCTGTTCAGCAGCCCCTTTTTCAATGCCTTTTCCCTATCTGATCAGCAGATCGGAATATAGCCGCTCTCTTCAACTATTTTCTGCCCTTCGGGCGAGAGCATAAAATCTACTGCTTTATAAACATTTTCGTTTGTTTCACCTTTTCGGTAGATTGCATAGATATTGCCTGCTACCGGATATGTACCATCGGCAATCGTCTCTGCTGTGGGAGCAATTCCGTTTATCGTAAGGATCTTAACGCCGCCTTCACCGAGCATCCCGGTCACATAATATCTGAATGAGAAACCGATAGGGCTGCCGAATAACGTTGTGTAATCAGGAACGATCGGTGTATCGCCCATAAGCTTTTCGAGAGCTGTTTCTGAACCGCTGTTTTTATTTCTTCTCATCGCGGCAATCGGAACATTATTGCCTCCCAATTCGCTCCAGTTAGTAATATTACCTGAATAAATATCCTGTATCTGCTCTATCGTTATATCAGATACAGGGTTATTTGAATTTACGATGAATACAAAAGCGTCAGATCCGACCGGAACCATCTCAAGTTCAACGCCGTTTTCCTCGGCATAAGCAAGCTGCTCATCTGAAGGCTGGGCGCAGATAATAATATCCGCATTTCCGTCAACAATATCCTTGTAGGCTCCTCGTGTATTCGTGTAGTGCATTGCACTTGAAGGATCATAGTCCTCCCCGTTAAAGATTACCGAATCTTCAGGATAAATACTCTCAACAAATCCTGCATAAACCGGCAGAAGTGCAGCTGCTCCGTCTATTCTCGGAATGTCACCATCAAGTGTCACAACACCCTGATATGAATGAACATTATCTGAATTCGTGAAGGGCACATAGTTTTCCACCTCCACACTCATCTTCTGCATGCCGGGTGAGTGATGACTTATTACTCTCTTAATAAACAGTTGGCAGATCGCGATATCCAATCCCGCAAAAAGTGCAACAACCAAACCGATTACTGCCAGCTGGTTTGCCAATTTCTTCTTATCCATATCCTTATCCCCAATTAGCGATCATCTCTACGATCGAGATCTGTTTCCAGAGATTATATCCGTGGATCATCAGTGCGGCCGTTACGCCGATACCGATGACCGTTACTGCTATTAATATGATTCCGAAAGTCTTATCCTTCATGATCAGTCCTCACATATGACTTACTGCCGCTGCCAGCATCGCTATCAACAAAACCTCGCAAATAACAGTCAGGAGCATGTGTCCCGCTATGCATCCGAATATGATCGCTTTAACGGGTCTTGCATTTTCCTTTTTGACCTTGCGCAGATTAACAATGAATAAGATCAGGAAAACCAGGAATAATATTGCCGGCGCTCCCCAGATAAGCATATTCATCAGATTATCCATTACGCGTTGAACAGTCATAGCTGCAAAAACCATTATTGTTACCTCCCCAATGAATCTCTGTATTCTTCTACTTCATTTCTGTCAAACGAAGATATAAGCCTGCAATCATCCTTATCCAGCAGTCTGTAATGTCCGGTAACATAATTCTGCTGAAGCCTGATCCCGTTCTTCTCGTCGATCACCCTCCACCAGACCTTGCCTCCCATCGTAGACGGATACCGGATGCGTCTGTCTTCAAAAGCCAACGCGTGGATCACATCATTTGCTTCACCGCCCACTATTCCCTGAAGGACTTCGCTCTTCTCGAAAACAGTGACCACGGCGATAACCTCGGTCCAGGAGAGTTCTCTTCTTCCCTTCTCGGTCTCTACGAGAGTTTTTTTGGAGATACCAAGCATCTCACTCATCACTTCCTGAGTTATTCCGTACTCAGTCCTGATGAGCTTTAGCTTTCCGCTTACAGCTTTGATGAATTCCTCGCGTTTCATTGCAGCCTTTTCCATAGCGAATTGTGCACTCGCTTTCAAATTAGTGTAATTTTACACTTTTTGTGTTAAACTGCAACTTTTCAATTGTGGCAAAACAGGCTCAAATGAGCTCCAAGCATTAAAGTTAACTCTTTTTTGAAAAATAAGAATTTAGGTTAAGATTTCGGTCAGCTTTTTAACGCAAATATTCAATTTAGGGATTTACGTTAAGAATATCTCAAAAAGCTTAACGCAGTTTTCGAAAATAAGAATTCAGGTTAACATTTCCTCTGAAATCTTAACGTTATTTTGCAATATTTAAATTTGCGTTAAAACAAGGGACAGGAAAAATACGAAATCCAGCTTCCGCAGTTTCCTCTGATTTGGAAGCCTTCAGGCATCGTGGTTAGATAATGCCTTCCAATCCGATTTTTCAGTCTTTTCTAAAGATCAGTCTTCAAAAAGCGGTGTCGAGAAATATCTCTCTGCCGTATCAGGCAACACCGTGACGACAGTCTTTCCGGGACCCAGCTTCATGGCCAGCTTGATCGCGCATGCCACATTGGTTCCTGAGGAAATACCGCACATCATGCCCTCTTCACGGGCGAGCCTGCGCGATGTATCAAGCGCCTCATCATCCGTAATTATGCAGATGTCATCATAAACGGTTGTATCAAGGATACCGGGGATCAGTCCGTCACCTATTCCCATCTGGACGTGAGTTCCGATGCTTCCGCCAGATAAAATCGCAGCGTTCTCAGGCTCTGCAGCCCAGATAACAGTAGAAGGATTAACCTCTTTTAATGCATGGCCGATGCCCGTGATCGTTCCGCCGGTACCGATGCCTGAGCAGAAGCCGTCGATAGTACGGCCTTCCATGGCATCAAGCAGTTCCTTTGCCGTATATGAATACTGCGCCTCGGTATTTGCGGGATTCTCGAACTGCTGAGGGATAAACACGTGCGGATCTTTTGCGGCTATCTCTTCTGCTTTGATCCTGCATTCGTCGATCGCCTTTCCGATGTCGCCGTCGTCGTGAATGAGAATGACCTCTGCGCCATAATGCTTAACGAGCAGACTTCTCTCCTGGCTTACGGAGTCAGGCATGACGATGATCGTACGGTAACCTTTGACTGCACCGATCAGAGCAAGACCTATGCCCTGATTGCCGCTTGTGGGCTCAACGATGATGCTGTCTTTATTGAGCTTGCCTTCCTTCTCGGCGTGCTCGATCATGTTAAGTGCGGTCCTGGTCTTTATGGAACCGCCGACATCAAGGCCCTCGTTCTTAACGAGAACTTCAGCAGCACCTTCGGGCACTATATGATTTAACCTGATAAGAGGCGTATTGCCGACAGCCTCAAGGATATTGTTGTAGATCATCTAAATCTCTCCGCTCATTTTCGCTTAAATTATCTCGCGACATATTATAGCGGATTTTTCAGACAGTTGCAGATTTAAATCTTTTTCGTAATTCCGTAAGCAGGCTCATTCAGAATTGAAAAGCAAACACCGTAACTATTTCAAAGAAGATGCCGTATAGTGCTCCAAGAAGCAAAACAAGATCAACCTTATCACTCATATCGGCCTTGAAAAGCAGGAAGAGGACCATTCCCATTACAAGTTCAACAGCAACCAGGATAAATATATGCCTTTGGACATCTTTGAAGTTGGCCATCTTCTTATCACTTACTCTGATGCTCTCCAGTTCATCTTCACTTAAACTTTTTACGTACTCGATATATTCATCATATGTGTATTTCTTTCTTCCATAGAAATACTCTGCATCATCGTCTTCAAACTTAAGGTTGCTGACCGGGAAATCTTCAACCACCTGTGAACCGTAATAAACTGTGCAGACTCTGTCATGAGGACCATACGCATACACGTCATATGTCCCGCCGTAAAGCAGCATGTTTTTGGTGTCAGTAAAATCAATATTCTGTACTCTTTCCCACGTTTCAAGAGAAGTCATCCAGCTGTCGGGATCGATAGCCGGAATCGTTTCCGCCTTCTCGCGGAAGAAGTATTCACCTTCAAGATACTTGTTATACGATTCTCTCATGGCGAAAAAAAAATCGCTGACTGAAAAAACCATGGAAACCAAAATGATAATAATCAGTACTACCCTTTTCATGATCTATCTCCTTATCCAAGTCCTTATCCACGGAGATTTTATCATGAAATCTTGTCATTTTTCCATTATTGATTGGATAAATCTTCCTGAACCTTATCTTCAGACATGTGGGCACCCTTGGAAAGAACAACTACCGTCTCTATCTTGTCAGTCCAGGGGAACATATCCACAGGCTCTGCGATCTGAGCCTGATAGCCCTGTGCTTTAAATCCTTTCAGATCTCTGGCAAGTGTCTCGGGACAGCATGAAATATATACGATCTTAGGCGGCCGGAGTTTACCGCACGCCTCTATGAAAGCAGGCGTTGTTCCTGCCCTTGTGGGATCCAGGATGACACAATCGGTCCTGGTGTTGGCCATGGTAAGCATTTCCATGTATTCTGTTGCATCACCGAGTACGAATTCGGCATTCTTTACCTTGTTGGCCGAAACGTTCTTCCGCGCATCATTATATGCTGATTCATTGATCTCGATTCCGGTTATGTTTTCGACAAAGTCTGCGAAAGATAACGTAGTCGAACCGGTTCCGCAATATGCATCGATGCATTTCTCATTGCCTTCGAAGCCTGCCAGCCTTATCGCTTCGGAATAAAGGATCTCCGCCTGATCATGATTCGACTGCATAAATGAATCAGCAGATACTCTGAATCTTTTCCCAAGGATAATGTCCGTTATGTATCCGTTGCCCTTAACTTTTTTGACTTCACCGCCGCTGCCGAGGATCATCGAGTCACGGCGCTTGTTGATGTTGATCAACAGCGTCGTTATCTCCGGATGACGTCTTAACAGTTCATCCGTAAACAGTTTCTTTTTCTTGAAATAATTACTGCCGATAATGAGTACGACCATTACTTCGCCTGTCGCATCGGCAGTCCTTACGAGAACGCGTCTTAAGTCTCCGACGCATTTTACTTCATCGTAGATACTTACTTTGTATTTCCCGGCGATCTCAGCACAATCCCTGATTATTGAAGACGCCGTACTGTTCTCGATAAGACATGATTCGACTTCAACTATGCGGTGTGAACCGGATTCATAAGGACCGCAGATAACACGCCCGTTCTTCAGTCTCTTGAACGCAGAATGAACCTTGTTACGGTAGTACAACGGTTCTTCGCAATAATATATGGGCAGGACCTCACAGAATGGTGATATTAGTCTCCGTACTCTTTTCTCCTTGGCGGCAGCCTGCTCAAAGTAAGTCTTTCCGGCATATGAGCATCCTCCGCATTTTTTCGCCACCGGACAATCATTGCGGATACCCAACGCCTTGAGCATTATGCTCCTGTCATCTTTTTTGCCTGACTCCATCAGACCTGCCTTTCAGCATTAATGACAACGTGCTTAAGCAATATTGCCGTAGTAATGGAACCCACGCCTCCGGGTACAGGGGTAACTGCTTCTACGATCGGAAATACTTTTTCGTAATCGACGTCTCCGCAGAGCTTACCATTATCATCAATGTTCATACCGACATCGATAACTATCTGTCCGGCTTTAACATATCTTTCACCTACTATTTTTGCGACACCGCAGCAGGAAACGATAATATCCGCACGCTTGCACTCTTCCGCGACATTAGTTGTCTTAGTATGGCAGACGGTAACGGTCGCGTTTGCATTCGTAAGAAGAAGTGCCACCGGCTTGCCGATTACCAGGCTTCTTCCGACAACAGTTGCTTTTTTGCCCTTTGTATCGATCTTGTAGTGCTTTAATAGTGCCATAACGGCTTCGGCAGTGCAGGGTGCGCTGCAATCGGGAACTCCGGCAAGTATGCCTTCCATATTCCGGATATCCATAAAATCAACGTCTTTACCGGGATCAATGGTCTTCCTCATATGCTCATCACTTAATCCCTTGGGAAGAGGTCTGAATACAAGGATCCCGTGAACTTTCGGATCGCAGTTAAGCCCGTCAAAAGTCTTATCGAGTTCTTCCTGCGATACTTTCTCATCAAGTACGGTAACATCAACGGCCGATCCTATCGATTCAAAACGTTTGAGCACACCTCTCTCGTATGCGAGATCATCTTCCCTCTGTCCGACACGCAATATGGCGAGCCTGGGCTCCACGCCCTTTTCCTTCAATGCTTCTACTCTTTTTCTGAGATCCTCCATGATCTCATCTGCAACTTCCCTGCCGCTTAATCTGATCATATATATTACCCGCCGATCAAAATATTCTTTACCTGATTATAGACCTCATTGCAGACCTCAGTTGTCTGTCCGACAAGGTCATCAGTTTTCCTGTTCAGTTCTTCAGCAAAAGCCCTGTCCTTCATGGACTTGGTGTTAATATATACATTCATTGCTGCGCCCTTTGCGGCCGTCTCACAGGCCGTAGCCGCAACGCCTACGTCACTTATCGCAAGTCTTGATCCGATCACGGCAAGACGGGCCAGCACCAAAGCGGTCTCGTAAGCTTTTTCCACGACTTCAAAAGGAGCCGTGCTTGCCTCCTTCAGAACTCCTTCAAGGATCTCATCTCTTCCCTCCTGTTCTTTAGGGATCGAATATGCTTTGGCAAGCGGTTCGAAAACCTCTTCATCCTTTTTCCCGAGTTCCTCAAACTCTTTTACGAGCGATCCGCACTTTGCGATGGCGACTTCTATCTCTTCCTGATACTCGGCATATTTCTTCTTTCCGCTCGTAAGGTTACCTACCATCGAACCCAAAGCTGCGGCAATAGCACCGCAAACTGCTGACGCTCCGCCGCCACCGGGCGTAGGACTGCCCGAAGCAAGCTCAGTCAAAAATACGTCCACAGTTCTGTTCTGCATAATTAAATATCTCCTCCGGATTCAAAACTTGATTATATAAAATTCTAAAACAAAGACATTGGCAAGTCCAATGAACAAAGAATTAAGGGCTGCCCTTCATTCCGGACAGCCCTTAAAGTGAACATTACTGGATTATTCGTTTTATCGCCATGATACTCATCATGTCAAGATCGCCGTATACCACCTGGCCTCTGGTACTCGAAGCATGTATTACGGTGCCGTTACCGGCATAGATGGCAACGTGACCGCAGTAGGTACCGTAATCGTAACATATGACGTCTCCGGCCTTGAGATCCTCACGCGGAACGCATACGCCTGAATGAAGGTATATCTGGGTAGCTCCATGAGGAACATAAACGCCGACTTGTGCATAGCAGTACATAACAAGACCTGAACAGTCTATTCCGCTTGAATCAGAACCTGCAAATACGTAAGGTACACCGAGCATAGACTCAGCAATGGAAACGATACTTTCACCATTACATCCCGTTATCTTGGGGAGTGTTCTGGGGTTGCCGTAGTTCTGTGAGCGGCCGCCACCGCCGGATGAAGACCTCGGATAAGGTGAAGGTGTAGGAGTAGGTGTCGGCGGAGGATTTGTAGTCGTATATGACTTATATACATATCCCGTGCTGCCACCGACTGTCGTTACTTTATACCACTTATCGCCAACGATCGCGGTGCAGTAGAGCCTGTCATGACGCCCTGCAACAGTTACCTGCTCAGCATTAGTTGAAGGTTCGGCTCTTACGATAAGTCCGTCTGAATCGACCCAAACGGTCCTCTCAATGGCTATCGTAAGCATGGTATCCTGAATCGAACCGGTAAGAACATATCCTTCATTACCGGATTCGGTCTGGATCCTTGACCATGTATCGCCGATACCCGTACGGGTTACCTGCTGGCCCAGATGAAGCCTCTCGACCGTAGTGGATTCCATATGGGGGGTCTGCTTAAGGATGGACTGGTTTGCCCTTACATAGAATGTAGTATTGTCTGCGGCAAAAAACTGTGGATCCAAAAGCTCTATCGGAAGATCGGAGCTGTCATAGGCCTGATATACGACGTATTTCGGGATATCCTTATAGCTTGTAGGAGTACTTACCTCTGCATATTCGGTAGGATTCGTAGGATCCGACGGATCAACAGGTTCAGTATCCTGGGTATACTCGGCGCTGACAAGCTGATCCGTGCTGCTTACGAGTGCCCATTCCTCGATAACGACCTCACCGGTCTTAATAGTAGCTTTTCCGAATACAGATTCATATGCGTGCGAAACGGCCATCGCGGGAGTCATCCCTTCACGAAGTCCGATAGGAAGGCAGATTATCGGAAGGGCTGCGAAAAAGCCCGTAGCGATCGCCAGAATGTGCTGCTTCCTGTTATGTTTTAAAACAGTCTTCCTCATATATCTCCATGCCCTTCAATAAGGCTGTATAGATTATACAACCATATACCCGGGCTTTTTGTGGCAATTTATAGCCGCATGGTCTCAAAAATGTCTGAAAAAACCTCAAAACCGCTGCCACAAACCGCTTTGCATATAAAACGCCGGAAGAGAATATACCCTTCCGGCGTCATTATAAACTTTTAAAACAGGTTAATGTTTACAATTATGCGTCAAAAGAATTACTTCTTATCTTTATAACTGTCAACTTCGATCTGTGAATCCAGACGGTCCTGCTCATCAAGGATCTCGTTGCGGGCCTGAACCTGATCGAGATACTCGTTAGCGAACAGTTCTGTGTCGCTTTCTGCTTCACCATATTCATGACCTGTGATGAGCTTGCTGTTTGCCTTGATAACAGGAACAGCCGTAATATCACTGTGAGCCTTGATTCCGGTACCGGCAGGAATGAGAGCACCGATGATAACGTTCTCCTTGATACCGATGAGCGGATCGACCTTGCCCTTGATAACGGCATCCGTAAGAACCTTTGCAGTCTCCTGGAAGGATGCGGCGGACATGAAGGAGTCAGAAGCGCTTGCAGCCTTTGCGATACCGAGAAGGATAGTCTTGCCGTTTGCGGGTCTGAGCTTCTCCTCTTCGTTCTCGATCTGCTTGTTCTGCTCTTCGATATCTCTGTTTCTGGAAATGAAGTTATACCAGTCAACAGTAGTACCTGTCATGAAGCCTGTATCGCCCGGATCGTCGATCTGGACTCTTCTCATCATCTGCTTTGTGATGATCTCGATGTGCTTATCGTTGATGTTTACACCACCACCCGTGTAGTAAACCTTTGTGATCTCGCTGATGATGTACTTCTGAACGGCACGGATATCCTTTACTCTGAGGATCTCCTTAGGATCGATCTTACCGTCGATGATCTGATCGCCGGCTTCGATTACCTGACCGTCAGTAACGGTAAGCGTAGCGTGAGAAGGAACCTTGTACTCCATCTTTTCGATGGGATTGCCCTTAGCATCAAGGATCGGTTCAGTATCCTCATCGTAAACAGGTGTTACAACGATGGTCTTCTGCTTTGTCTTCTCGTTCTCAACGATCTTGACCTCACCGGGTACTGAAGAGATGATTCCGTGACCCTTAGGATCTCTTGCTTCGAAGATCTCAGTAACACGGGGGAGACCCTGTGTGATATCTTCACCGGAAGCAGCGATACCGCCTGAGTGGAATGTTCTCATCGTAAGCTGTGTACCAGGCTCACCGATCGACTGTGCTGCGATGATACCGACTGCTTCGCCGACAGCAACAGGGCGGCCGGTAGCAAGGTTGATACCGTAGCACTTAGTGCAGACGCCTCTTCTGGATCTGCAGTCAAATACTGATCTGATCTTGAGCTTGCCGAGATCTTCGATCTGGTGCTTTGTAAGGATCTTGCCTTCGTTCTCAGCTTCAATGAGCTTAGCGGCAATCTTCTTATCACGCTCCGCAAGCTTTTCAGGTGTCTCTGCACCCTTGATCTTAACGGATTCCTTAACTGCTTTTCTTGCTTCTTCAGCTTCCTTCTTGGCAAGATCTACGGACTTGCAGATATCCTCAGCCTTGAGTGCATCGATCAGTTCGTTCTTCTTAACGATGACCTCGCCTGTCTGGTAGTTGATGATGTCTTCTGCCGCATAACGGCCATAGAGACGGTCGTTAAGAGACTTGATAACGTTAACGTGCTTGTTGGAAACCTCTGTGATCTCCTTGACCCATGTAAAGTCATCAGTACCGCAGTCTTCCTCTGTAACAACGACAGCCTGGGCAACGTCAACGAGACGTCTTGTAAGGTATCCGGATTCAGCCGTCTTAAGAGCCGTATCGGAAAGAGCCTTACGGGCACCGTGTGATGAAATGAAGAACTCGAGCACGTTCATACCTTCACGGAGGTTGGACTTGATCGGGATCTCGATGGTATTACCTGTCGTATCCTGCATAAGTCCACGCATACCTGCGAGCTGCTTGATCTGGTTGTTGGAACCACGCGCACCGGAGTCAGCCATCATTCTGATCGGGTTATAGATGTCGAGGTTGTCCATCAAAGCCTTTGTGATGTTGTTTGTCGTCTCAGACCAGATCTTTGTAACCTCGTTGTGACGCTCTGTCTCTGTGAAGAATCCTTCTTCAGCAGCTTCGTTGATCTCTTCAACTCTCTCATCACCTTCAGCGATCATCTTATCCTTGATGTCAGGGATGATCATGTCTTCGATACCGATAGAGATACCGGAGATAGTGGAGAATTTATAACCCATGGCCTTAACGTCATCGAGGAATACGGTGGTTCTCTCGAGACCGTGGATCGCAATACACTTAGCAATGATCTTCTCGAGCTTCTTCTTACCGAGAGCAAACTCGAACTTAACATCCTTGTCGGGATCCTTAGCCTTGGCAGCTGCAGCCTTCTCTTTCTGGCTCTCGAGCTTCTCGAAATCGATCTCGAGCTTTAAGTGGTTCTCAGGCTTTGTTCTGTCAACAAATCCCAAGTCCTGGGGAACGATCTGGTTGAAGATGAATCTTCCGAGTGTTGACTCGACAAGACCTGTCTCGACCTTACCGTTGATCTCTCTCGAAATACGGACCTTGATCATGCTGTGGAGAGTGATCTGGTGCTCATCGTAAGCCATCTGGGCTTCATCGATGGAAGCGAATACCATGCCCTCACCCTTATCATTCTCAACTTCCATGGTGAGATAGTAGCAGCCGAGGATCATATCCTGCGTAGGAACCGTAACCGGCTTACCATCCTGAGGCTTTAAGAGGTTGTTCGTAGAGAGCATGAGGAATCTTGCCTCTGCCTGAGCCTCTGCAGAAAGCGGTACGTGGACAGCCATCTGGTCTCCGTCGAAGTCTGCGTTAAAGCCAGTGCAGACGAGCGGATGGAGCTTAATGGCACGACCTTCAACGAGTACAGGCTCGAATGCCTGGATGGAAAGTCTGTGGAGCGTAGGAGCACGGTTCAGGAGTACCGGATGATCCTTGATGATCTCTTCTAAGATATCCCAAACTTCAGGAACTCTTGCGTCTACCTGCCTTCTTGCTGTCTTGATATTAAGCTTGTCGTTGATCTCAACGAGCTTCTTGATTACGAAAGGCTTGAAGAGCTCTAATGCCATCTCCTTAGGGAGACCGCACTGATGCATCTTAAGCTCAGGTCCTACGATGATAACGGAACGGCCTGAATAGTCTACACGCTTACCAAGGAGGTTCTGTCTGAAACGGCCCTGCTTACCCTTGAGCATGTCAGACAGTGACTTGAGCTGTCTGTTGCTCGTAGCAGATGTGGAACCCTTAACAGGTGTGCCGTGACGTCCGTTATCGATGAGGGCGTCAACTGCTTCCTGAAGCATTCTCTTCTCGTTTCTGACGATGATCTCAGGTGCGCCGAGATCAAGGAGCTTCTTGAGACGGTTGTTTCTTCCGATAACTCTTCTGTAGAGATCGTTAAGATCAGAAGTAGCATAACGGCCGCCGTCCAGGGGTACCATAGGACGGAGTTCCGGAGGAAGTACGGGGATAACGTCCAGTACCATCCACTCGGGCTTGTTGCCGGAAGCCTTGAAAGCTTCAGCGATCTCAAGTCTCTTATTGATCTTGAGCCTCTTCTGTGTGCTTACCGAACCTACCTTCTCCTGCTGGAGCTGTTCAATGATCTCATCGATATTGATCTCAGCTAAGAGCATCTTGATAGCCTCGGCACCCATCTTTGCCTTGAAAGAATCCTTGCCGCACTTCTCTTTAACGCTCTTGTACTGATCTTCAGAAATAATGTCGAGCTTGTTGAGGCCTGTCTCAACACTGTCACCCGGATCGATTACGATGTACTTGGAGTAATAAAGGACACTCTCAAGCTGCTTAACCGTCAGGTCAAGCAAAGTACCGATCTTTGAAGGCTGGGTCTTGAAATACCAGATGTGTGATACAGGTGTAGCGAGCTGGATATGACCGAGTCTCTCACGACGAACAGTATTCTTCGTTACTTCGACTCCGCACTTATCGCAGATCATGCCCTTAAATCTGATCTTCTTATACTTACCGCAGCGGCATTCCCATGACTTGGTAGGTCCGAAGATCTTCTCGCAGAAGAGTCCGTCTACCTCAGGTCTCTGAGTACGATAGTTGATGGTCTCGGGCTTCTTTACTTCGCCGTGTGACCAGCTCTTGATGACCTCGGGAGATGCAAGCTGAATACTTATTTTTGTAAGATGATTTGTATCATTCATATCTGTCTTTTATCTCCTTTACATATCACCGTCATCGTCACCGAAATCGTCGCCGAAGTCATCGCCGTCTTCTTCCTTGATGTTTCCGAGCTCGTCAGCCTCTACGAAGCCTTCGCTGAAGATATCGGAAGGAGACTCTGCATCTTCACCGTCAAGTGAAGCTCTCGTCGACTCATCCATTTCGCTGTACGTGTCGAATGCCTGTCTGTCTTCAACAATGTATTCCTTGTCGTCTGTATATGTACGGACATCCAATGCCAGTGCTTTGAGCTCGTTAACAAGGACATTGAAGGATTCAGGGATACCCGGATCAGGAATGTTCTTGCCACGGATGATGGCATCGTATGTCTTTGAACGGCCTTCGATATCATCGGACTTGACTGTGAGGATCTCCTGGAGAGTATGAGCAGCACCGTAAGCTTCGAGTGCCCAAACTTCCATCTCACCGAATCTCTGTCCGCCGAACTGGGCTTTACCGCCCAAAGGCTGCTGCGTAACGAGTGAGTAAGGTCCCGTGGATCTTGCGTGCATCTTGTCGTCAACAAGGTGGTGCAGCTTCATGTAGTACATGATACCTACGGTAACTCTGTTTTCGAAAGGCTCGCCCGTACGTCCGTCATAAAGGACAGTCTTACCATCCTTATCGATGCCTGCAAGTTCGAATGCATCTGCGATGTCGTTCTCGTTTGCACCGTCGAAAACAGGTGTGGCAATCTTCCAGTTAAGAGCCTTAGCGGCACGGCCGAGGTGAACCTCAAGGAGCTGGCCGATATTCATACGTGAAGGAACGCCCAGAGGATTGAGACAGATGTCAAGTGTAGTACCGTCAGGAAGGAAAGGCATATCCTCTTCAGGAAGAACTCTGGATACAACACCCTTGTTTCCGTGACGACCGGCCATCTTATCGCCGATGGAGAGCTTTCTCTTCTGAGCGACATAAACGCGGACTCTCTTGTCTACACCGTTCTTAAGGTTGCCGTTTGTCTCCTTTGTGGAAACGACAACGTCAACGACTACGCCGGAACCGCCGTGAGGAACACGCTTGGAAGTATCCTTAACTTCTCTTGCTCTCTCATTGAAGATTGCCTTATAAAGCCTCTCTTCTGCTGTCTGGTCTGTCTCACCCTTAGGGGAAACCTTACCGACGAGGATGTCTCCGTCCTTAACTTCGGCACCGATCATTACGATACCGTTCTCATCGAGGTTGGAGAGAGCATCATCAGAAACGTTCGGAACCTCTCTTGTGATCTGCTCGGCACCGAGCTTTGTCTCACGTGCTTCGCATTCGTGCTCTTCGATATGGATGGACGTATAAACGTCATCTCTTACGATTCTTTCATTTACGAGAACGGCGTCCTCGTAGTTATAACCTTCCCATGTGGTAAATCCGATGAGAACGTTACGGCCCAGTGCAAGCTCACCATTGTCCGTGGCAGGACCGTCTGCGATGGTGTCTCCTGCCTTGACCTTATCGCCAATGGAGACGATCGGTCGCTGGTTGATGCATGTGCTCTGGTTGGATCTCTGATACTTAGCGAGCATGAAGGTATCTACCGTACCGTCTGCGCAGGTAACTTCGATCTTGTCTGATGCAACGAAGGATACGACACCGTCGTGTGAAGCGACGATGCAAACGCCGGAATCCTTTGCCGCACGGTATTCCATACCTGTTCCGATGATAGGTGCCTCAGGCTTGATGAGAGGCACAGCCTGACGCTGCATGTTCGAGCCCATGAGAGCACGGTTAGCATCGTCGTTACCAAGGAACGGAATAAGGCTTGTTGATACGGATACGAGCTGCTTAGGAGATACGTCCATGTAGTCGACCTGATCAGGATCAAGCTGCAGGAACTGGTCTAAGTAACGGCATACGATCTTCTTGCCGATGAAACGGCCGTCTTCATCGATAGGCTCGTTAGCCTGTGCGATGTTGTACTCATCCTCCTCATCGGCGGACATGTAAACAACCTCGTCAGTAACCCTGAGGTTCTCCTTGTCGAACTTTCTGTAAGGCGTCTCAATGAAACCGTACTTATTGATACGGGCATAGATAGCAAGAGATGTCATAAGTCCGATGTTCTGACCTTCCGGTGTCTCGATCGTACACATACGTCCGTAGTGTGTAGGGTTGATATCGCGGACTTCCATTGAAGCTCTTTCTCTGGAGATACCGCCGGGACCCAAAGCGGAAAGTCTTCTCTTGTTCGTAAGCTCAGCCAGCGGGTTGTTCTGGTCAGCGAAAGCTGAAAGCTGGGATGAACCGAAGAACTCCCTGAATGCAGCACTTAAGGGTCTTGTGTTAACAAGGCTTGTAGCCGTGACGACTTCACCCTCTTTGCTGGAGATCTGGGAGATCCTGTCTCTTGTATTCTTCTCGACTCTCTGGATACCCGTACGGAGCTGGTTCTGAAGGAGCTCGCCTACGGACTTAACTCTACGGTTACCCAAATGGTCGATGTTATCGATCCTGCCGACGCCTCTGTGCAGTCCGATGTAGTAGGAAACGAAAGCGAAGATATCATCAACAGTGAGATTTCTCGGCATAAGGTCTTCCTTGCGCTCAGCCATTGCTGCTTCGAGTCTTGCAGCGATGTCTGTCTTGCTCTCGGCCTTGACCTGCTCGATGATCTCTCTCAGGATGTTGGCTCTAACCTTCTCGTTGATGCCTGTTCTTGTGATATCGAACTTCTTAAATTCTGTCTTTGTGATGCTGCCGGCAATGAATGTCTCGGCATTAACTCTGCCGTTACCGATAACCTTGAGAGGTACGTCTTCGAACTCATCCTCATCAGCTGCGCGTACGAGCTTTCTGGGGAAGACCTGAACGGACATGATGCCTGCGTCTTCGATCTTTGAAGCGATCTCTTCGGTAATTACGGTGTTCTTCTTGCAGATGAGCTCACCGTCTTCGGATACGACATTTTCAGCGAGCTTGCTTCCGATGATTCTGGCGGAAAGCTCGAACTTCTTGTTTACCTTGTAGATACCTACTCTCTCGAGGTCATATCTCAAAGAGTCAAAGTATGTCTTTTTAAGGATATTCTTAGCGTTTTCGACCGTAAAAGGCTCGTTATTACGGACCTTCTTGAAGAACTCCTGGAGAGCTGCCGTATGGGGATCAGCAGCATTCTTTGTCTCATCCTTCTCGAGAGTCATTCTGAGGCAGTCTTCATCACCGAACATATTGATAATATCTTCGTTTGTTAAAAGATGAATACCCTCATCAGGGTCATCTAAGCATCTCAGGAATACCGAGAGGGAGATCTTATGTGATTTATCTACGACGATGTAGATAAGATTATATTCGTCGGGATCGTTGTTTGCTTCGGGAGCGCCTGCAGCCTTAAGAGCTCTCTCCTTAGCATTAAGCTTGCTTTCTTTCTCGTCCTCTTCGATAAGGATCCATGAGCCCCTGTAAGGGATAAGCTCGGCAGAAAGAAGCCTGTTGCCCATCTTGGATCTCATTTCGCTATAGTAAGCTCCGGGAGATCTTACGATCTGGTTAATTACAACACGCTCTGCGCCGTTGACGATAAATGTACCCTGATCGGTCATGATAGGGAAATTGCCGACGAAAGCTGTCTCATCAGTAACTGTTCCGTCAATCTTGTTATGGAGTCTGAGCTGGATGCTCAAAGGTGCAGCATAATTGCTGTCGTTCTTCTTGCAGCTGTCAATGATTGCTGACTTGGTAAGCTTGACAGGATTCTTGGGCTCCTTGTTCTTCTTACTCTTGCCTTCCTTCTCCTTACCTGTGGGATCACAGGGATTCTCAGAATCGAAGATCTTACCGACAAAATAGACTTCGTACTTACCCTGATCATCAGTAATCGGCGATACCTCGTCGAAAATCTGCTGCATACCCTCGTCGATGAACCACTGATAGGACTGCTTCTGGTTCTCGATAAGGTTAGGCACCTCAATTACTTCTTTGATCTTGGAATACGACTGTCGCTCTGTCTTGCCTTGTTTTACGGAATGGACCATTGTTAACGAATCACCTCACACAAAGCTTAAAAACACATGGTTTAAGCGGTTTCTTGGTTGAAAAGCATTTTTATTTACCATAAAAATCCTCTTCCGTCAAGAGAAATAGGCATAGTTGCCCAAACCCATTACGACGCAGTAAAGAATTATATAGAAGGAAACAATTTTTGTCAACAACTTTTTTCGTGCGCCGTGGGGCAAATCTGTTTATTTTGTCATTGGCAGTTTTCCCGGCGGGCTGAAACCTATCCTAAAGGCTCATTTTGAATGGGTCAGGGGCAAAAGAAAACCCCTTTCAAGCTCACCACAGGCTCGAAAGGGGTCATCTTAAGGTTATGCCGCGTAATCAATTAACAATTAAAAAGGAAGTTCTCCAGCATTTTCCTGCCGTCCGGTGTCAGGATCGACTCAGGATGGAACTGGACGCCGTAGATCGGATAGTCGCGGTGTTTTACGGCCATGACCTCACCGTCATCGGCAACGGCCGTTATCTGCAGGCACTCAGGGATCGTGTCACGGTCTGCCGCAAGCGAGTGATAGCGGGCAACTTTGGTGTGCTCGCCGATCCCTCTGAACAGGGGGCACAGAGCATAGAGTCCGACATCAGACTGTTTGCCGTGCATCAGGTGTCCGGCATAAGTGATCGTGGCACCGTATGCTTTGCAGATCGCCTGATGGCCTAAGCAGACGCCCAGGACCGGAATGTCATGGACCGAAGCTGCCACGTCGCAGATGATGCCTGCATCCTCAGGCCTGCCGGGACCCGGTGAGAGGATGATGTGGTCAGGTGCAAGTGCCCTGATCTCTTCTACCGTCATCTCGTCATTTCTGATGACCCTGATGTCGGGATTTATCTCGCCTATCATCTGATAGAGGTTATATGAAAAGCTGTCGTAGTTATCTATAAGAAGTATCATCTCTTATACCTCCTCTGCGAGCGATAAGGAATTGAGAACGGCTCTGGCCTTATTGAGGCACTCTTCGTATTCTTTCTCGGGTACGGAATCGGCTACGATGCCGGCGCCGCTCCTGACGAAGACCTTGCCGTTCTTCTTGTAGGCGATGCGGATGGCGATGCATGTGTCCATGTTGCCCGTAAAGTCGATATAGCCGATGGCGCCGCCGTATATTCCGCGCTTGTTGTTTTCGAGCTCTCCGATAAGCTGGCATGCACGGATCTTCGGCGCACCGGAAAGTGTTCCGGCAGGAAGAACGGCCTCAACGGCATCCAATGCATCGTGCTTCGAATCGATCTTTCCGCGGACGGTAGAGCCTATATGCATAACGTGTGAATAACGCTCGATGCTCCTGAGCTTCTCAACTTCAACAGAGCCGAATTCACTGATCTTGCCCAGGTCGTTGCGGCCGAGGTCTACGAGCATGTTGTGCTCGGCAAGCTCTTTCTCATCGGCAAGGAGCTCTTCTTCAAGCCTCTTATCCTCTTCCTCGGTCTTGCCTCTGGGTCTTGTGCCCGCGAGAGGGAACGTATGAAGGATACCGTCTTCAAGCTTTACCAGGGTCTCCGGAGAAGCACCTGCAACTTCGACGTCGGTGCCTGCGAAATAGAACATATAAGGAGAAGGATTAATAGTTCTTAATAATCTGTAAGTATTAAGAAGGCTGCCTTCATAAGGTGCGGAAAGGCGGTTCGAGAGCACTATCTGGAAGATATCGCCTTCGTGGATGTAGTTCTTGGCCTTCTCGACCATGGCGCAGTATTCATCTTTCGAGAAAAGGGATGTAACTTCGCCTAAGAGCCTGCCTTCGGGATCTTCGGACTTCTCTCCGTTCTTAAGGAGGTCTATCAGAGCCTCGAGTTCTTCTGTTGCTTCCTTGTATCCGGCATCCACGTCCTCTAATGACATATTGGATATGAGGATGAGCTTCTGCCTTACGTGGTCGAATGCTATGACTTTGTCGAAAAGCATGAGATCAACGTCTTTAAAGTTCTCTTCGTCGACTACGTCGCACTTTGCGGTAGGCTCGGCATATGTCAGGTAGTCGTATGAGAAATAACCGACCAGACCGCCTGTAAAGGAAGGAAGATAATCAAGCCTGGGGCTTCTGAACTTAGACATGATCCCTCTGATGATATTTGAAGGGTCATCAGTCTTCTCAGTCTTATCACCGTATGTGATCTCTCCGTTTATGCAGGTGATCTCGAGCTTCGGTTCAAAGCCCAGGAAAGTATATCTGCCCCATCGTTCGTTGGCCCAGGCAGATTCGAGCAGATATGCATGTGTTGACGCATTCTTTAAGATGCGGATTGTCTCGATGGGCGTCGTGAAATCTGAGAGGATCTCGCAGCTTACGGGCACTACATCGTACTTGCCTTCAGCAGCAAATGCTCTGACTTCTTCAATTGACGGCACTACTTTCATTTTAGTCACCTCCGGTTCTTATCTTTTGCCGGAGGCAATAAAAAACGCCCTCTGACAAAAGATCTTCTGATCTTTAAGTCAAGGACGAATACTCTTTATATCCGCGGTGCCACCTTGATTCACGATGTGACTCGTGCGCTTAGACAAGATACCAACATATCTCCGGCCTCTTACGCGTGCCTTACGTCGCAATATACTTGGGAGTCTCCCTTTCCTCTGCGCCCTCCGGAGTCCATTCGCTAAAAGGCCCTTGCTGCCCGGATCTCACCATCCCGGACTCTCTTTGAACGGTTCCTTAAAGTTACTCACTCTCCGTCAACGGTTTAAACTGACATAAAAATACTATAGCATTGGTGGGTTGTCAATCATAAATGGAAAAAGCGGTGTTGTTAATCGGCCGCGGGGACTCACGGTTAAAGATCGTTGTTACAGTGCTGATCCTAAAAACGCGAAAATGTTGCTCTTTTTGTCCGCCCGGAAGGCAACAAATCTTTAAATGACGGAACAAGCGGAAATAATCAGACCGGGGACTCGAAAACCTGACCCCGTAGCGCACTAAAACCTCACACCGCAGAAAAGAAAACAAGGGCTGCCCTATTAGAGCAGCCCCGTAATGTTTAAACTCAATTGCCCGTTTTATCAGGGAATGTAAGTCATGTTGATTTCCTCGAATACGTTGTTCTTGAAGCTGAATTCGATTCTGTTGCTGTTATAGAACTTTGTGCCCTTCTTTGTCCAACCCAGAGTGTCGTAAGTATTCTTCTCTGTATCGTAGTGGTAAGGCTTCTCTGTAGGCTCACCGGAGTTAGCCTTAAGTTCATCAATTGTGAGCGTGAGAGGGAAATCAAAAGAAACCATTGTCTGCTTTTTGCCTTCGTCACTCAGGTACTTGAAAAGGATCTGATTTACGTAGCATTCATTCATGGGCTTGCCGGAATCAGTTTCGTTGAATACTTCGATCCAGCAATAGCAGCTCTTTGCATCGAGTTTGATCTTAATGTAACCGGACTGATAGTGAGACTTAACGTTGTTCGAGAAGTTATCAGACTCTCCATCCTCGAAAGGAACGCCGTCATCTACAAGATCCTGAAGTGTTGTCTTGCCGAGTGTGTACTTCTTACCGTTGATGTAGAAATTCATCTCGTCGAAGTTAACATACTTAGCACCGGAGGGATTGGGAGCAGGTGTGCTGCCGTCAGTTCCGTCACCGGAAGTCTCGGTGGTTGTTGTAGGTGCCTCTGTTGTAGTTGTTGTGGGATCCTCAGTAGTTGTTGTCGTAGGATCTTCAGTAGTAGTCGTTGTAGGTGCGCTCAATTCCTTGTCGTCGAACTCGAACTCGTCGGGAGTCTTAGCGTTCCATGTAACTGTTACCTCAAGAGTACCGTCCTTGGAGATGAGTACCCACTCTGCTTCCTTCTCATCCTCGGAGATATCCTCGGAATCAACTTTGAAGTCCAGATCGTATTCTTCAGCTGCTGCCTTCTTAACATCGCTCTTGGAAGGTACTTCGACCTTCTTTGCGCAAGAAGCGATTCCAAGGATCATAGCAACACCGAGAATAAGTGCCATTACTTTCTTCATGAAATATTCCTCCTATTCCGAATATCAAATAATAACATAACATATTGTAAGTAAAATTTAAATAAATATATGAAAAGACCGCCTCAAGCTGAGACGGTCTTCGGTAATTCAACTTAACTTCCTATCAAGGAATGTATGTCATGTAGAATGTTGAGAGCTTGCTGTTGTAGAACTCGAACTTATATCTGTTTCTGTTCATGAACTTTGTGCTCTGCTTTGTGTACTCAAGGTAGTCAGCAACGAACTTAGGATCATCCTCATTGTGGTAAGGCTTCTCTGTAGGCTCGCCTGAATTTGCCTTAAGATCTTCGACTGTCAAAGTCTCGAAGGGGAAGTCGAATGTGAGAACATTCTGTGATTCCTTCGAAGAAGAAAGTGCAGAAACATAGATCTCATTTACATAGCATTCGTTCATCGGCTTGCCTGCATCTGTGTCGTTGAATACATAAACAGATACGTTCCAGCCGTCAGCGATCTTAAGCTTGATGGGAGCAGACTGATACTTTGACTTAAGGTTGTTCTTGGCATCGTCGAGCTCGCCGTCCTTGAAAGGAACACCGTCATCGATAAGATCCTGAAGTGTTGTCTTGCCGAGTGTGTACTTCTTGCCGTTAACATAGAAGTTCATCTCGTCGAAGTTAACATACTTAGCGCCGGTGGGATTAGGTGCAGCTGTAGCGCCTGTCTCACTGCCGGAAGCTTCTGTTGTTGCTTCAGTTGTTGCCTCTGTTGTAGCCTCAGTAGTAGCATCTGTCTCTTCAGTTGTTACTTCGGTCTCTGTCTCTGTTGCTTCAGGGTGCTCTTCAGAATCGAACTCGAACTCATCGGGCTTCTTAGCGTTCCATGTAACTGTAACTTCGAGGGAACCGTCCTTGGAGATCAATACCCACTCAGCTTCCTTCTCGTCATCGGATACGTCCTCGGAATCAACCTTGAACTCCATGTCGAATTCTTCTGCTGCAGCCTTCTTAACGTCGCTCTTGGAAGGTACTTCAACCTTCTTTGCGCAAGCAGCAATTCCGAGCATCATTGAAAGGCCCAGAATAAGTGCTAAAACTTTTTTCATTGGAATTTATCCTCCTCATCCAAATCGATTATAAAAATCTTTTTAATGATAGTCCTTAAAGTATCACAGAGGCAGTTGTCAGAATAAATAAAAAGCACCACCCTTCAAGAGTGGTGCTTGTTTATATTTATTACTTTAAATAAACAATCAATAGATTAAATATTTTACAAGACCTGCGTTGATAACATAGCCGTAGTTGCCTGTATCAAGCTTTGAATTCCAGTCATTGAAGTTTGCAGCGATCATGTTATTTCTGATGGAAATTTCCCAAGCGGGTCTTGCTGCTTCAAAGTAGAATACATAAACTGTCTGCTTGTCTTCGGAAGCAACGATGAATACATCACCCTGCTTTCTTGCATCATCGAAAAGCCACTTACCTGCTTCAACTACGGAAGGATCGATCGGGTTGGATTCTGAAGATACGAAGTAATCAGCATCCTGGATGTTGTATCCGCCCTCAAGCTTATCGTTGATGTTTGTTGTCTTTTCCTTAACGAGCTTGTAGAAAGACTGAGGATCCATTCCGCTGGGGCACATTGTCTGTGCATCAGCCATTGTCTTCTGGAGAGCTGCTGCCTTTACGTCGTCTGTATCCTCATTCTTAAAGTCTGCAGAGAGAGTAAGGAGTCTGTAAGTTACTGTCTTTCCGTCTCCGTTGTCTTTCCTTGCGATGTAGATAACATATGCACCGAATTCAGTCTGGATGACCTTCTTGTCACCTGTCTTGGAATCGCTGAAGAGGTAATCCCTTACAGAACCTTCCATGTATGTTGCTACACTGTATGTGAAATCCTTGGTGAGCGTAGGATCTGCGCCGTTATCGAAAGTCTTAACAGTAGCTTCATCACCTGTACCCTTAACATACTCAAGGACTGCATCTCTGAATGTGGTGGAATCTGTTGTGGCATCTGCGATCTTGTTAGCAGCCTTAACTGCTGCATCCATGCCGATTACCTTTCCTTGCTTGTCTGTCTCAGCCTTGATGAAGTAGAGGTTGTAGTCAAGTGTGCTGTAGATTGTAGTGTCTTCGTTATACTTTGCGAGAACTGCATCATCAGTAGGAACGATGGAAGGATCGAACTGCTTTAAGTAGCTGCCGTACTCATTTACGAGGACTTCGCGTGCCGCAAAATCCGTGTAAAGTCTCTTGGTCATGCCTGTTCCGTAAAGAGCCTTAAGATAAGACTGTCCGGACGGATAACCGTATAACTTGGCGTAGAGTTCCAGAGTCTCAAGATTCTTGGCAGCAACTTCACGTGCCTTTGAGATCTCCATGAATCCTGATTCCTTGGCAGCGCGCTCAACCAGAGAAAGAGTCTTCATCTGGCCTGCAGCTTCTCTGAGAAGAACATCTCTGTAAGTATCACCGGTCTCTTCGTTGCTGACATTATCCAATGTATCAGCGGATACCATTCCGTACTGTGAGTATGAATCGTAGACTTCCTTGAAGTGGAAATTGGATTCAAGTACAGAGTAATTCTTGATGTTCTTGCTTGTTCCGTCAGGATTATTCTCTGTGATCGAAATTCCTGTAAGAGTCTGGGGAAGTATTCCGGAAACATATGTGAAGAAGCAAGCGATGATAAGAATGACAGCTACTACTACAACTATCATTCCGCCTGAAACGAGCGACTTGTTTGCCTTTCCGGACTTGGTGGTCTTTGCCATCTTGCCTACCTACCTTATTTTATATTTATAAAAAGCACCAAACATTATAATTCGGTGCCATTAATAATGCAAGGAAGACGTTCGGGAACATCCACTAAATAGTCGGGTTTTTGGGAGATCAGCTCCTCCATCGGCATCTTTGTCCATCCGACGAGAGCAAAACCGCAGCCTGCATCCCTCGCTGAAAGCAAGTCAGGAAGGGCGTCTCCGACATAAAGGACCCTCTTCATGTCACTGATCCCCAGTCTTTTCGCGGCCTCGATAAGAGGATCGCCAAAAGGCTTGGCTCTTTTTGTTGCTTCCCTGAATACCATGTCGTCGAAATACTGTCCGAGCTCCAAAAGGTCAATGGTGATCATTGCGGAAGCCTCCAATTTGGAGGTGACTATGCCCTGTTTTACGCCCAGAGACCTGATCTCTGCAAGAAAATCGTAGACACCCGGGAAAACAGGAACGACATTCTGCTTCATCTTTGTGCAGTTATAGTCAAGATAAGCTTCGATGAGCCTTGCCTTCGTCTCTTCGTCATGCATCCAGAACGTATCTGTCAGGGGCTTTCCGATAAAGCTCATCATGTCCTCATCGGTCCTGTCGGTACCGCCCAGGACGATATCGTATGAAGCTTTCATGGATTCCATTATCAGAGGGACCGAGTCCTGCAAAGTGCCGTCAAGGTCATAAAGGACAAGGTCGTACTTATTCATCGGACTTGGGGCTCTCCTCTTTGGTGCCTTCTTCGGGATCTTCAACCGGATTGATATGGATCAGGACCTTCGCAATGGCATTCTCCTCGACCTTCAGGACCTTGATCCTCAGATTCTTGTAGTTGACGACGGGATGCTCCGTCTCTTCAGGAACGCGGTCGAGCTGAGATATGACAAGTCCTGCAATGGTGTCGTATTCATCGTCGGTAAGCTCGATATCAAGGACGTCTTCAAGGTCTGAGAGCGTCATGTCGCCTCTTACGATATAGTCGCCGTTAGAGAGCTTTACGAACTCATCAGCCTCATCGTCGAACTCGTCCGTGATGTTTCCGACAAGCTCTTCGAGCATGTCCTCGATCGTGGCGATACCCATGGTTCCGCCGTACTCATCGACGATTACGGCCATCTGCATGCCGCAGTTCTTCATCTCTCCGAAGAGCGATGAGATCTTACGGGTCTCATGAACGATGAGCGGCTCTCTTATGAACTTCTCGAGCTTGAAAGGCTTGTCCTCCGTGGGAGGCATGATACCTATGAGGTCCTTTATGTGAAGGATTCCGATGATGTCATCGATCGTATCCTTGTAGACGGGGATCCTCGTAAACTTCTCTTCCCTGGCAACGCGCATGACTTCATCGTAATCCGCATCGATCGGGAGCGAGACGATCTTCTTTCTGTGCGTCATGATCTCGGATACTTCCGTGTCGTTGAACTCGAAAACATTCTCGATCATCTCTTTCTCGGTATCTTCGATATTGCCGGACTCTGAGCCGACATCGACCATCATACGGATCTCTTCTTCGGTTACAGGCTTGTCGGTCTGGTTGGGATCGATCCTGAAGAGTTTTAAGACGAGGTTCGTGGACTTTGTGAGAAACCACACAAACGGCTTTAATATGGCTCCGAAGAACTTAACGACATTGGCAGCCGCAAAGGCCCATTTCTCGGGCTTGTTCTGCGCAATGCGCTTTGGAACGAGCTCGCCTAAAACGAGCGAGAAATAGGACAGGACGACTGTGATAACGACCGTCCACAAAGACTCCATCCAGGCATGCTTTGAAGCGGGGTCCACCAGGAGAGCGAGCTTGCTCGCAAAGCTGTTGGCGGCAAAAGCTGACGATAAGAATCCTGCCAATGTAACGCCGACCTGGATCGTCGCCAGGAAGTTTCCGGGATTATCAAGGAACTTGATAACACGGAGAGCTTTTCTGTCGCCCTCTTCAGCCAGTTTATGCATTTTCGCGTCGTTAAGCGAGATGACAGCCATCTCGGTGCCTGAGAAAAAGGCATTAACGAGGACGAAGAATACTACCAGTAAGATGCTTAATAATGTGTCCATTATTTCATTCCGTTAAGAAGATCGATGAGTGTCTGTCTTACAACCTGATGGTCAGCCTTGCCCTTGAGAGCTCTCATGGACTGGCCGATAAGGAACGTCAGATTCTTCTCTTCGCCTGCGAGATAACCTGATACGGCCTTCTCGTTGGCAGCAATGATCTCCTTGATGACAGGCTCTATCGCACTTGTATCAGATACCATGGCAAGACCGTTGTCAGCAATGTATTTCTCAGGATCGGTGCCGTTTAAGAAAGCCTCTTCGAGAGCCTTCTGTCCGGACTTCCTGTTGATCTTGTTCTCATTTACGAGATTGATGATCTTACCCATGATCTTACCGTCGAAATCGATATCTCCGGCCAAGATCTTTGCATCCTTGGCGATCTTAAGAAGGTCTGTCATGAGCCAGTTGGAGCAGTCCTTAGGGTTAGGTGCCACTTCGCACGCAGCCTCGAAAACCCTTACGAGAGCGGGCGTTCCCGTAATGATCTCAGCGTCATATTCAGGGAGGCCCAGTTCTTTTACGTATCTCTCGCGCTTAGCATCAGCAAACTCAGGGAGCTCTGCTCTTACCTTGTCCAGGAACTCCTCTGAGATGTTGATCGGCATAAGGTCAGGATCCGGGAAATACTTGTAATCCTGGGCATTCTCCTTTGAACGCATGGAGTATGTATACTCCTGCTCGTCGTCCCAGCGCCTTGTCTCCTGGATAACCTTGCCGCCTTCCTCGATGAGGTCGATCTGTCTGTCACGCTCATATTCGATAGCGCGCTCGATCGCCTTGAGGCTCGCGATATTCTTCATCTCGGTCCTGGTGCCGAATTCCTTCTGGCCGACAGGTCTTACGGAAAGGTTAACGTCAGCTCTCATGGAACCTTCCTGCATCTTGCAGTCGGAGATCCCTAAGTACTGCATTGTGTCTCTGAGCTTCTCGAGATAAGCAATGACTTCTTCGCCGGATCTGAAATCTGGCTCTGAAACGATCTCAAGGAGCGGAACGCCGCAGCGGTTGAAGTCGACCATCGTCATGCCTGTAACAGGGTCATGTACGAGCTTGCCGGCATCCTCTTCCATATGGATCTCGTGAATGCCGATGGACTTTATTCCCTTGGAAGTCTTGATATCGACATGACCGTTCCTGCATATCGGAAAATAAAGCTGTGATATCTGATATGCCTTCGGAAGGTCGGGATAGAAATAATTCTTTCTGTCGAACTTGTTGTTTCTCGTAATCTCGCAGTTAAGTGCAAGTCCTGCCTTTACGGCATACTCGACTACCTGCTTGTTTAATGTCGGAAGTGTGCCGGGCATGCCGGAACATACTTCGCAGACGTGTGTATTGGGCTCGCCTCCGAACTTGGCAGAGCATCCGCAGAAGATCTTGGATTCTGTGGAGAGCTCGCAGTGTACTTCAAGGCCTATTACCATCTCATAATCCTGCATGATCTTAGCCCTCCCCTCTTAAAGCATTTTCCGGGATCTTATTCTCAAAGCCCTGGTCAGCCGTAGCCTTCTGGTACGCGGAAGCCACGCCGATGACCTTGTCTTCGGAGAATCTCTTTCCCATGATCTGAAGTCCTACGGGGAGGCCTTCTGATGTAAAACCACAGGGTACTGACATTGCAGGGATACCTACGATGTTGATAAGTACCGTGCAGATATCGCCTAAGTACATCTTAAGAGGATCGGACAAGCTCTCGCCCTTCTTCAGCGCAGCGGTAGGAGCAACAGGTCCTAAGATGGCATCGTACTTTTCGAATGCCTGGTCAAAAGCCTGCTTGATGAGGTTCTTAACTCTCAATGCCTTGTTGTAGTATGCATCGTAATAACCCGAAGAGAGTACGAAGTTGCCGAGCATGATCCTTCTCTTTACCTCAAGACCGAAGCCTTCGCTCCTGGACTTGATGTAGAGCTGGCCCAGATCTTCAACGCCTTCGGGCCTGTAGCCGTACTTAACGCCGTCGTATCTTGAGAGGTTTGAGCAGGCCTCAGCCGTGCAGATGATGTAGTACGTCGGGATAGCATACTTAATGATGGGCATCGGGAATGTCTCAACAGAAGCACCCTTTGTCTTAAGGACTTCGACCGCATCAAGAACTGCCTTCTTTACGTCAGCATCGATACCGTCGCCGAGATATTCCTCAGGGATACCGAACTTCTTGCCTTCAAGGCTATAGTTCTCAACAGCAGAAAGGTCGAGCTTCTCAGACTCCAATGAAGACTGGTCCTTGGGATCCTTGCCGCTTATTACGTTATAGACTGCAGCGATGTCTTCAGCCTTCCTTGCGATAGGTCCGATCTGGTCCAAAGAGGATGCGAAAGCAACGAGACCATATCTGGATACTGCGCCGTATGTAGGCTTAAGGCCCGTAACGCCGCAGAATGAGGCAGGCTGTCTTATGGATCCGCCTGTATCAGAACCCAGTGCAACAGGTGCGAGTGCAGCAGCTACACAGGCAGCAGAACCGCCTGATGAACCGCCCGGTACTCTGTCTGTATCCCAGGGATTTGATGTGATGCCGAAGTAGCTGGTCTCTGTCGTGGAGCCCATCGCGAACTCATCCATGTTGGTCTTGCCGAGGATGATCATTCCTGCATCTTCGATCTTACGGATTACTTCTGCATCGTAAGGGGGAACGAAGTTTCCGAGCATCTTTGATGCACATGTCGTCTTTATGCCCTTTGTGCAGATATTGTCCTTGATGGCGATCGGAACACCTGCAAGAGGACCTGTAAGCGTTCCTGCCTTGATAGCCTCGTCAGCCTTTTGAGCCTTAGCGAGAGCTTCATCTTTTATTACAGTGATGTATGACTTATACTCACCGTCTTTTGCATCGATCGCGTCAAGGAAAGCCTTTGTGGCTTCAACTGAAGTGATCTTTCCTTCCTTGATCGCAGCGCCTATCTCAAGTGCGCCGAGTTTTCTAATCTCGATATCAGTCATATGCACACCCCTTAATCAAAGGTCTTCGGCACGAGGATCGTACCGTCCTTTGTCTCGGGTGCGTTGCTTAAGACCGCATCCCTCATATCTTCATTTGCGATAACGTCTTCACGTGTGACATTGGAAACGCCTGCCACATGGCTCAAGGGCTCAACGCCTTCGGTGTCGAGCTCGCTTAACTGGTCGAAATAACCCAAGATATCTCCTAAAGCCTTCTGAGTCTTCTCCTCATCTTCGGGGCTGAGCTCCAGACGGCCGAGGCTCTCAAGGTACTGAACCAGATCTTTGGTAATCTCCATGAAATTACACTCCATCCTTAAAAAAGTTATAAATCTACAGCCTAAAATTTTAACATGACACCCTATTTTAGTAAATAAAATAAAAGGAAGGATTGACCTCTTTCTTTAAGGACAAGTGCATAAAAAAGGTGGCCTGAGAACTCTCTCAGACCACCTGTCATAACGCTGTTTCAGATCAGTCGATTCCTAACTGATTAGTTTTCCTGGCATATTCATGGGCTGCCTTGCCATAACGGTATATATCACTTACAACCTTTTTGAGATTGTACGATATTACTTCATCTGTCTCTCTGGACAGGACATTCTTACAGTAATAGAGCGGGCTGTAGCTTATTACTCCTAAACGTTTGCTGCCCTCACGGACCCCTATGCCAAATGCGAAGATCACATACTGACCTTTGATCCCGTCGATCGTTACAACATCATATTCACCGTCTTTTACAGGAGTAAGTATCGTTCCGTCGTAATCTAAAACGATATTCTCATCAACACCCGTAAGATAGAGCTTCATGCTGATCGTCTCATTAAGGATAAGGCTGGCTTTTGCGATCCTGATATTGGTGCCGCTTATGGAGATCTTATCCTCGATATCGCCTACATTGATATCATCCGGGCTCAGAGGCTGTAATGCCTGATCATCACGGTCCAGGATTGAATTAGCCGGCTTCTGTGTGTTGTAGTTGAAGTATGCCTGCGAAGCTGCGCCATAGTTAAGCATTGCCTTTATCATGGCCTGCTCATCCGGATACTTGCCCGGATTTACCAGAATGTACTTCGCATAATCCTGAACAGTATAAGAATATGCTTTACCCTGTACCTCACCGTCTGTTACCTGTGCAGTTATGGTCGATGTCATCTCTTTCGAATATACAAGGCACTTGAAAACATAATATTCGCCGTCTTTGGAAGCAAAGGGAAGCGAAGCGTCCGGCTGCTGCTTAACATAGACTTCCTGTGTCCTCTTTTTAGTTCCGTCAACGCTTGAAATGGTAAATACCATCTTGGCATTATCGCTCAGGGCATCAGGATCGTTAAAGCGCATATAGAACTTAACTCCGATATCACCTTCAAGGCTTAATGAATAGCCGCAGAGGAGATCTCCCAATCCCATATCATCGTGATCAGCGGCAAATGTAACATTGACATCGCCGGTGCCGGAAGCAAATTTAGCCTTATAGCCATCCAGATATTCTTTAGGAACACGGCATATGGTGCCTTTATCGGGCTTGAAGTCATTCATATCAGTATCCAGCCATGTGAGATCTTCCGGCTTGACATTAATATAGATAACCTCAGTCTTTTGGCATCCTAAGAATGCATCCTGGGCAATAAATGTAACAGAAGAAGGAATGGTGACGCTCTTGAGTTCTTTGCATCCGCTGAATGCATAAGCCCCGATGGAAGCTGTTTTACCTTCCTTGATCGTAACAGATCTGAGAGCCTGGCAGTCATAGAAAGCAAAGCCTTTAATCGATTCAACATTACCGGGAATAGTCACTGAACCAAGTTTTTCGCATCCGTAAAATACATTTTCACCAAGATCAGTCAGGCTTTCAGGAAGCACTACGGATTCCAGCCTGGTGCATCCGTAGAATGCATTATCTTCAATTGTCTTCAGCCCGTCCGGAAGGACTAATGATTTGATATGTGAGCATCCGCTAAACGCACTCTTTTCAATTACGGTGACTTTTGAGGGGAACACTACGGTCTCGATCTCAGAACTGTTAAACAGATTCTCAGGTATAACTGTTAAGCCGTCAGGCAGCCTTACTGATTTGATCGTACTGCCGGCAAAAGGAGCCATCTCGAATGATTCCACACTGTCAGGAATATATACTGATTCGAGGCTTCTGCATCCGGCAAACAGATTGTTGGCAACAACTTTAAGCTTATTCGGAAGGGTTACATCAATAAGTCCGCTGGCTGAAAAAGCAGCGGTGTCTATCTGAGTAACGCTATTAGGTATATCAATGCTCTCCAGGTTGCGGCAGTTGGCAAGAGCTCCGGAACCGATCTTCGTGACGGTGTCAGGGATCTCAATATTCTCGAGCTGGCTGCAATTGCAAAAAGCATTGGATGCAATGTTCGTTACACCGGATTCGATCACAATGGATTTTACATTGCTCTGGTTAGCATTCCATTTCTCTTCCATTGGATCTATGACCATATCTCCGGTACCGCTGACAGTAAGTTTGCCCTCACTATCAAGAACCCAATGGACATCGTCGCCGAAATTGCCTTCCGCGACAGTTTCTGCCGCCATTACATTCACGCCGCCCAAAGCGATTATGGTAACTACAGCTGCAATAAGAGTCAAAAAAGTGGTCCACGCGTGTTTCTTGTTCATGATATACCCCACTGTTTTATATAAAACCCGGCTCCTCAAATTCGGAACTCTCCTTCGTAGTAATAATATTACAGTCTGTCAAACATTAATACACTTCTCAAGTTTTTGTAATTAATTTGTATATATTGGCGGTATTGCATAACAGAAAAGGAAGCTGTCCTAAAATGGATTCAATAGCCCGGTGCATTTTTATAGCTAACGCGCAGTTAAGGATGTGTTGCCTTCCGGACTCTGAAGCTGCGCCCCCATCCTCAGTTAAGGATTTGTTGCCTTCTGGGCGGACAGAAAGAGCAACATTGAGAGCAACATTGCCAATGTTGCCTTATCTGTTGCCTTCTGAGCGGACAAAAAGAGCAACATTTGAGGCAACAATTCTTAACCGGCGGTACAAGCGGATATGAACAGCCCGCGGACTCGAAATAACCACGCCACAGTGCGCATCCCCCCTCCACGGTGCACTCTCCCCGCACCCCGGTGAACCAAATAAAGGCTGCCTCATTAGAGACAGCCCTTTAGTTGGTTCATTCTTAGATCAGAGATTACTCGCCGTCTTTCTCTTCTTCGTCCTCTTCCCCGTCTTCTTCCTCATCCTCTTCGGGTTCGGAGATCTTCTTGGAAGACTTGGACTTGGAAGACTTTACTTCTTCCTCTTCATCCTCGTCATCTTCATCATATACGGGCTTTCCGGCGGACTTGCT